>Ga0209058_1001082_pt1 | contig 23327 bp, 26 predicted proteins | sample GraSoiAngelo_147_FD_185904 | JGI IMG/M metagenome (GOLD analysis project Ga0209058, IMG submission 185904) | Grasslands soil microbial communities from the Angelo Coastal Reserve, California, USA - 14_1009_05_40cm (SPAdes) (version 2) | ecosystem: Environmental > Terrestrial > Soil > Grasslands ... | reverse complement strand
TCAGATCAGTTCGACATTAAAAGTCTTCAAAGCTCGAAATCTTCTTCGCGTCGTGTGCCATGGAATTCAACAGAAAAAATTGCTGTCATTTTAGCTGAACTCACTGGTTCCACAGCTTGCAAACAAGCGGAACGAGCTTGTCAAGTTGCCGTAAGGCTCAGCTTCCTTCTGACTTCGGGTATACGGGCTCCTGGCCTGGATACTAGTTCGAGATCGAAGAGGTTCTCAAACATTGACACGGTTTTCGGGTCGTGTGCTGGGTAGTTTAGAAGAAAGACCCCCGTGATCCTGTCTGAGACCATTAGCTCAAGTCCTTGGCGAACGAATGAGTGCGCCCTTTCCGTTCCGAGGGTGAAGATTTGGTGGGAAATATTGTCGAAGATTATGGTGAAGGGGGTTGCGGAATAGGCTTCGATTGTTTTGTTCATCGAGTCGAGAATTAGCGAGCTGTCGAATGCGGGTATGAGGACAACGTTCTCGCTCTCGACTTTTGGATAAGACACTCTTGATGTTAGGACGAACATCTTCAACCCTAGCTCATCTTCCATGGCCGAATGAATTGGGCTGTCTTTTCTGGTGAATAGAATTACTCTCTCAAAATTGGAAGCAGCTTCTGTGGCCAAGGTTCTGAGTATCTTTTCATAGCCTGAGAGAGGGTCATATTCCAGTAGAATTTTCCGTCCGGCGATTTCATCGTGAGACAGTCCAACTGTGCGAGAGAATACGTTGGTCGACTCGGTTAGGTCGATGACAGGGACCTTTGATTTCAGAAGGTCAAGGGTTGCTTTCTCATTCTCGAAGGCGCGATTCGCAAAAGTCATCATTACTTGCACATAGTGGTCAGGAATGGCCCATCTGGGGTCTGCGATATGGTTGACGAATTTCTGATATGGACGCTTGGTACTATCGCCGTAGTCTATCACTATCCTTAGCCCATTCTTGCCCAAGGCTCTCGTCTCATTGGCTAGTTCCTGGCATTGCCCGATTGCTGCTTCCTCATCGAGAAGGTTTTCGCCTTGGTAGAGACTGTCAATAGATGGTAGTCGAAGGTCTCCCTTGGTCAGGTTATGCTTTACATCCACTCCGTTTCGTGAGAGCTCTTCTCGGGCAGTCGTCTCGTCATTAGAGTGGAAATACAAAACCCGGTTTTGTTGGTTGACTCCTTCATTGACAAATCTAGCTATTGGGGTAATTTTCGCCTCATCATTTCCATAGATTAGAATTATTTGGTCGCCTCGCATCACGGCCGGATTGGGACCCAGAGAGGGGACTAGTCCGAGGAATGCTTTCAGAAAAGTAGGTCTCTTGAAGGCAGTCACTGCAACAACAAGAAGAATCACGCCAACAAGATTCACTAGCCCTAGTAAGCTGTATCCAAAACTTGACAAGGCATATCCAAATAGTAGCATTATTGCGATCGTTGCGAAACATCTTGCGATAACTCTCAGCGCGCCTCTGACCTCGCGGTCCTTGAGTTGCGATCTAAGTCGAGATAGAACTACGAACGAGTAAAGAGTGAAGGCCGAAATCAAAGTTGCGGCGACGGTAAGCAGGAGAGGACTCAGACCAACCGTTTCAAAGTACGTATTGTCAAGGACATAGAACGCTTGTCGGCTGGGGCTCGGATCTATAGACGTCGGATCTGCAATGGTCATTATGATGAGAGTTACCATCGGAACTAGGTAGAGGAGGAAGGCAGTGTGTATTGGCTTCAGGGGATTGGAAAGCGCGGAGCGCAACGAGAATTTCTCAGGGTAGAAGTACAGCTTGGTAACCAATAGTCCCCATAACGTAGCTATGATCCCGGCAGAGGCGGAGAAGGCTTGAGTGGTGAGTCTGATTAGGTATGCCTCAGGGTAAAATATCAGGACTAGCTGTGAGATTGGAAATGCATTGAAGAAAGCGTAGATGGCTACGAAGTAGGCCTTGTAGGGTCGGAAATAGGATAGTGGTTCTCTTATGAGGAATAGAACCATCAGAGCGTCTACTATGATTGTTCCAATGTTTAGGGTAGCAGCTACGTAAGGTTCCGTTTTTTCCTGCCCTCTAGGCTTATCCTACGCCAGCATCTACGCTGGCTCAACACGCTCCTATTGCAGAAGGCTATGCGAGGGCCAAGCTGGGTTTAGACTCGTGTTACCCAAGTAGAACTAGAGCAGTGACTGCTACGCGACATCGGGGAGGCCGAGAGATTTCGCCGCTGCCTTCAGATCCCTCATCCTGCTCCGAATAGTTACCTCGGAGACGCCTGCGGCCTTTGCGAGGTCTCTCTGCATAACCATTGATCCTCGTATTCTTGCTGCCAGATCGAGTGCCGCAGCTGCCAAACCGTCCGGGTCCTTTCCGACGTTAACCCTCAGTCTGATGGCCTCTCGTAGAATCTTCCCTGCAAGCATCTCTGTTGGGGAGTCTGCTCCTGCTCGAGATGCGATTTTCGAGACTCGTTTCAGTGGATCTTCAATTGCCATGGTGACATCCAGAGATCGGACCAGGGCTCGGTAGTAATGGGCGAGAAGCTTTCTGCTCATTCCTGAGGCTTTTGCGATTTCACTCAAAGAGCGAGGCACGTCGGTCAATCGACACGCCGCGTAGGTCGAAGCTGCAACCATTCCGTTTATCGGTCGGCCTCGGACGAGGCCTTTGTTGAGGGCTCTTCGGTACATCAATGCTGCTCGTTCCGTGACAACTTCTGGTAGGTTCAGTCGTCCGGCCAATCCTCGGAGTTGGCTCATTGCTCTGGACAGATTTCTAGCGGTTGATGATCCCGCAGATGCGCGGAGTTGTGTTCTTCGGAGCCGCCAGAGCTGTAGCCGCTCGTCGGCGCTGAGCGACCGGTTGGAAGCCTGCGCTCTGGAAATGATAGTGGAGAGGTTCTTGTCAAAAGCCGAAAATCTTCCTGGAGGTCCTGATTGGCTCTCAAGGAGTCCTTCCTCGGTTCGCCTGGGCACTGGTGCCGCGTACTGTTCAGTAGGATCTGATAGAACGAATCCACAGTTGGTGCATATGACTTCGCCAGTCTCAGCGTCTCGGACTAAGCTTGGGCTGCCACAGTTAGGGCAGACATAGTGTCCCACCTCGTCTCGGGGTCTGGTCTTCCTCCGGCTCATCACGGACCCTCCCGCGGGATACGTAGTCTGCGGGGTCCTGTCTGGGGTAAGCTGGTTATCCTTTTCCGGTGAGACCGTGGAAGTGCCCGCCAACTGTACCCATATAGGTGATGGGGGCCACAAATGAAGCTTGTTACTCTTTTCAAAAAGTCGATAAAAATGCCCCCAGAATATGCCCCCGGCAAGTGCAATATCGGAGCCCGGGGACGGGCCATACGACTAGCCACAGGACTGGGAATAATAGCCGTATTCGTCGGCTTTGGCGTTCTTGCCCTAGGGTCGGTTTCTCCCGTTTTCAGGCTCTTTCTGTTCATCCCGTTCTACGTCGGCTTGCTGGCTGCTTTGGAGGGAACGATGTCGTTCTGTGTTCTCCACGCCTCCAGGGGCACGTACGATCTACACGAACCTAGCGGGATGGCTTTTGGCAAGTCAACAACTAAAATGACGGTAAGGTCTGAGGGGTGGAAGAAGCTGGACCGGCGCAAGGCCAGGGTAATGCATCTCGAAGCGGTCTTGGGAGCGCTGGTATTGGCTGGGCTACTCGCCCTTGCCTAGGTGGCCTCTTGTGACCTGAGGCTTCCTGTCAGAGTTTCTGGAGGAGAACCGAGTAAGGTCGAAGCTCGGCTCTCGATCAAGGACCAGCTCCGCCAACAATCTACCGATGAGAGGAGCAAACTTGAATCCGTGTCCCGAGAAACCGTAGCCGTAAACAATGTCGCTATCCTCAGGGTCTCGATCTACGACAAAATCAGAATTCGCTGTCATATCATAGAAACACACCTTGCTTTTTACAACCTCTCCATCTGCTAGGTCGGGGATGAATTTCCGGCACGCGGCCCTAGATTGTTCAATTTGCTCCGGGTCAACCAGTCTACTTGCGATTTCAGGGTCGACGGGGTCGATCAATTCTTTGTTAGAAATCTTGACTCCATCGATGCCTGCGGCCGGAAGGCCGTAGTGGTGATCTGTAAAGAAGACCGGGCAAGAAGTCGGCCTGAACTTCTCGATGTCCCCAGAGGGTCTTAGATAGACGACTTGTTGCCTTGTCGGAGTAATGCTGGTGAACCCATTTTTCAGGAAGCCGTTGGACCAAGGTCCGACTGCCACGACAAGTTTCTGAGCTCGGATTGTCTGTCCTTCCGATGTCTCTATTTCGAGGCCCGATCTGTCCCGAAACGCGGTCACGTGTTTTTCAAGAATCCTCGTTCCCTTTGCCCGGGCTCGGGACGCCATAGTCTCCAGGCTCTTCGATGCTAAGAGAACTCCTCCGTGCGGGTCGAAGAATCCCCTGCGGGCTCGGAACTGAGGGAAACGCTTCTTCAGCTCTTGTCCCTCGTAGAGCTTCGCGCCGAGCCCTAGCCCGGTCAGCGTTCTGAAGCTGGATTCATTGAACTCGTTAGCATGTTGGTCTTCTCCTTCCAGCATCAGAAGGCCCGTAGGGATCAATAATTCTTGGCGGGACTCTTTCTCGATCTCTCTCCAGAGTCCTAGACTCGCAATCGCCATCTTGGTGTAATACTTTTCATTTCCATACGCGTAGCGAAAGACTCGGTTGACATCGTTGGAACTGCAGTATTCATTGCCGAGACCGTATCGGTCGATCAAGATGATCTTCTTCTCAGCCATACGACTGATGGCATACGCAGTGGCGACCCCCATCACGCCTCCACCAACAATACAAACATCGGCTTCTAGATGCAAGACCTGCTCCTGAATCAACGCTTCTTGCGAGATATTACATCGTTCGAGAGTCTATCTCCGTGCGGATAAGATTTCGAGGTGCTATCATGCTTCTGAATCACTACCGTCGAGAAAAGAGGCCGAGTACGGCAGACGTTTTTTCTCCGCAATCCCAAACGGTTGGTCCCGCTATTTCTGTTGGACCGACTCGAATTCTGCGTGGTAGACTTGTTTTCCGGTAATGAGCAAGTCGAACCGAGAATGGAGTTTTTCCAGATGAGGATTCTTCGATACTGCGGAGTGGACATCTTTCATGTGGGAGGCGTCTTCGAAACGGGCTATCTCAACCCAAAGATCTTCGTCCTGGGACATACCAATGGCGGGTGGAAGGCTCATTGAGCCGAACTTTCCCTCCATTTCTTTTGGTTGGAGAAGTTCTTCCGAGAGTGCTCCTGAGTCTAGGAACAATTTCATTATCGGCCTCAAGGCCTGAGTGAAAGCCTCCGCTTTCCTCTTCGGGACTCTGTACAGGAAGACGGAGCAGTAGACCATCGGCGTGGGCATCCCTCAGGGGTTGATGGCTTATTTAGCCTCGACTCAGAGCACGGTGGCGAGCGGAATCCTTACTAGCCTCGATGGGTAAGGCCGCATTATGAGAAAGGGGCCCTCTAGTCGAGCCTCCGGGTTCTCAGAATCTGTAATTCGGGAGATGACTCGGCTCTGCCAGGCATACGGGGCGGTAAATCTTGCTCAAGGTTTTCCTGACTTCGATCCGCCGGTCAGCATCAAGCGAGCGGCTGCCACTGCCATCTCCAAAGGATACAACCAGTACTCCACCACTTACGGGACCATTGGTTTGAGGAAGGCGATCGCGCGCAAGATGAAAACATACAACCATATCGACTGTAATGTGGACGAGATCACTGTCACCTGTGGGACAACTGAGGGTATGATCGCTTCCCAGCTCGGGCTCCTAGATCCGGGAGAGGAGGTCGTGATTTTCGAGCCCTTCTACGAGAATTATGGCCCCGATGCGATTCTCTCGGGCGCAAAATGCCGATACGTCAGAATGCGGGAGCCAGACTTCAAGATCGAAGAAGAATCTCTCAAGCAGGCTTTCAATCGGAAGACCAAGGCAGTCATCATCAACACACCCCACAATCCCACGGGAAGGGTTCTGTCACGTCAAGAGCTGGGTCTGATCCGAGACCTATGCCAAGACTATGATTCCTACGCGATTACCGACGAGATCTACGAACACATCCTATACGATGGACACGAGCACGTGAGCATTGGAAGCCTCCCTGGAATGGAGGATCGAACAATCACGATCTCAGGGTTTTCCAAAACCTTCAGTGTGACAGGCTGGCGTGTAGGTTACGTCGTGGCATCCAAGCCCCTGACCTCCGCGATAAGAAAGGTTCACGACTTTCTCACCGTTTGCGCTCCAACACCCTTGCAAGAAGCGTGTACCGCCGCTCTTCAGCTGCCTGAATCATACTACGATCATCTGCGAGAAAACTATCGTAAAGGTAGAGAGATGTTGGTGGATTCGTTGAATGATGCGGGATTTAGAGTCTTCCAGCCAGAAGGGGCATACTATGTGTGGACTACGACTAATGACACGGGTTTCAAGGACGACCGAGACCTCGCTGTGCACCTGATCACCAAGATTGGGGTCGGTGGGGTTCCTGGGTCAAGCTTCTTCCACAACCCATCACACGGGAGGCTAAGGTTCAGGTTTTCCTTCTCAAAGAAGCCGGAGACAATTCGTCGACGATAAAGAGATTGGAAAAGTTCTCGTCCAAACACCCTGGGGCGCGTTCGAGTTATGCCAAGACAAGAAGACTCGCGGTAACAGCTGGCTTCTAGACCAAAAACTACGCTTTTATCCGTTCAAAGCCAAAAGGGGGACCAGAGCTATCTAGGAGACGAGTGGGACAAACATGGAAGATAGAAATTGATCAAGGGTCTTCACGCATTATTGTACACGCCCAGGCCCGAAGAGCTGCGTGCATTCATTCGCGACAAGCTCAGGTTCCCTTTCACGGATGTCGGCGAAGGCTGGCTGATCTTCGACATGCCGGAAGCCGATCTGGGCTGCCATCCATCCGATGGAGTGTCCCATTCAATTTCCTTCTATTGCGATGACATAAAGAAGACAATTGAAGAATTGAAGTCTCGTGGCGTCCACTTCACCACGGGCGTCAGCGATGAAAGCTTCGGGCTGGTGACCCACTTCCAAATGCCTGGAGATGTCGAGGTGCAATTGTACGAGCCGAAGTACCAGAAACGTGCTCGAAGCAAATCCCTCAATGCACGCACCCCACGGAGAAGAAAGACGAAGAGTAATCGAAGGTAGCCAAAGATAGTCTGGTGGGCCGGGGGAGATTTGAACTCCCGACCCTACGGCCCCCACGTGAGGGTTTCCGCGTGTAAGGCGGACGTTCTATCCGGAGAGTCAATGCTCCTAACCAGGCTGAACTACCGGCCCAGACCGAAAACACGCAAACCACGTCCGAGTAGATTACGATTTAGGGGTTCTGTTAAGTCTTCATCAGATGGATTGTCGTTGTGGCTTATCGACTTAACTTGCCTCCATCGACTTTGAGGATTTAGGGTCGCGTTCTCCGGTTCCCGTTCCTCTACCATTGCTTCACCTGGAGGCCCGCTGGGGCTGAACCTCAGCCCTCCCGCAGCCAGGTTCCTGGCCGCGTTCTCGTCCCTGTCTAGTATGGTTCCACATTGTGGACACCATAATCTTCGTTGGGTGCTCTCTAGGGTCTTGTACCCGCAAATTGAGCACCGTTTGGACGTGTTCCTAGCACTAACGTAGATTACTCGGACGCCTTCCCATCCTGCCTTGTACTCTATCTGTCGCTGTAGCTCTCCATAGCTCCAACTGTTCATCCTCGCCCGATAGTTTCTGGATTGTCCGTTGCCCTTGCGATAGAGTCTTCTAATCCCAGTCAACCTCTCCAGGACTATTCCATACCGTCTTGTCTTGGCCTCGTCGACCATTCTCTTGGATACGTTGTGAAGCAAAGGTTGCACCCGGTTCCTCTGCTTCTGTCCATACTTGGAAAAGACGCCTGTCCTTAGTCGAAAATCGTTTCGCTTGAACCGGCTCTTAACATAACGACAGTCACTCTTGATCCTTGTTGCACTTGACAGGTCGAATCTTTGGACGGTCTGGTCTGTCGATACGACTGTCACATTGTCTAGGTTACGGTCTATCCCAATGTATCCCTCTGGCTTGATCTCGACTGTTTCTCTTGAGTAGCTTATGCTGAGCGACCGTCGGGTCAGAGTGACCGAGCGAACGTTTAGACCGGAGAGTGATTGGAGAGTGTGACTGTTCAGCTTAACGTAGATGTATTCTCGTGGTTTGACCGGCAGTCTGAGACATCCATTCTGTATCTTGAACCCGTAACATGTAGTCAACATCATTCTTTTCGCATATGGGAACCTTGTCTGCGGTTTCCTCTTCTTGGCCTTTCGATAGTTGCGAAGTATTCCAGTGGCTACGCTGATGGCTCCGAGTCTGTAGTAGCCGAGGATGTCACTGCTGAGACGATGATAGGATCTCAACGAGAGAGTCTTGAGGCTGGAAACGTTCTCTTCTATCCCAACCGCGATGCAGACGTTCACCACGCGCCTGAACTCGTCAAGGAGACGTAGGAGCTCGGGTGAGACCTGATGTTATTCCCTGACCGTCTTCAGGGCGAGCACCAGAGACGCGAAACAAGAGAGTCCGTTTCTTGTCTAGATAGGGCCGAGAGGATTGTGAAAGCATCGGGCACCCACAACCACAACTCAGACAAGAGTCAATACCCCCTCGGCTTGACGAAGAGTTAGTAGAGCTGATTTAGGTAGAGATTACCGTTCCTCGATCATCAAGGGAGCTTGCACTTTTATACCCGGAACACTCATTTCTCTTTCTGGACATTTATGGCGGGGAAGGAACCGTTCGTCTATATTGACGGTGAATACCACCCCAAAGGCGAAGCTAAGATCTCGGTCTACGATCACGGGCTTCTATACGGAGACGGGGTCTTCGAAGGCATCCGAGCTTACAACGGCACGGTCTTCCGACTGCGCGAACACGTAGAGCGCTTATTCGAAGGACTACGCGTGATTAGAGTCAACATCTCTCTCACCAAGGAGCAAGTCATGAACGCTATCGTCGAAACGCTTCGACGAAACAATCTGTCTGACGCGTACATCCGGCTAGTAATCACCCGTGGCCGCGGAAACCTTGGACTGGACCCGCGAAGCTGCCCCAAGCCCTCTGTCATAATTATGACTGAACCGGTACTCCCGGCCCACGGCAAGGAAGCCCGGGAGAAAGGGGTAACTGCCGTCATCTCCAGCCTAAGACGCGACATGGTCGACGGAACAAGCCACGAGGTCAAATCTCTCAACTACATCCAGAGCGTCCTCTCCAAGTTCCAAGCGATAGATGCAGGTACCGACGAAGTGGTCATGCTCGACCACAGAGGCATGGTTTCCGAATTCCACGGCTCAAACCTGTTCATCGTCAAACAGGGAATAGTCCATACCCCAACATCAGCAGCCGGAATTCTTCACGGAGTCACAAGAGCACGGGTCATGAAGCTCGCCGAGGAGCTGGGATACGAGGTCCGCGAGAGAGATATTACGCCCTACGAGCTCATGACTGCTGACGAAGCCTTCCTAACTGGAACAATGGCAGAGGTCGTTCCTGTCGTCAAGATTCATGGAGTAGTAATAGCGGAGGGCAAACCGGGACCGGTGACAAGGGAGATTATCAGAGGATTTCAGAGAATAATCCAAGACCCGAAAGAAGGCGTCCCGATTAGAGAGACGATCGCGATCCCGGCCAAGACGAGAAGCTAGATACTTTTTCAAGCTCGAGATCGTTGAGAGCTTCGTTAGGCTAAGGCCCGCTAGAGCCTATCTTTCTACCTAGAATGTTCAAGTGGTATAGAATGTAGACCACCAGCCCGCCGACCGCGTCCATAGCTACGGCGCCGGCGACAAGGGTGATGTCGTTGACTATCCCTGCTTGAAGATATGCTGCCCATTGCTGAACAGCACCCCATATTGACCCAACCGCTACAGCAACGCCGATTGCCAGCAGCGCTCTTTTCTCAGCCGGAAGTTTCACCTTCAGGTTGAGCACCCAGCTCGAAACGACGATAGCCCAAACGAGATGGAGCAACAGGGTGAAGGGAGTGATGTTGAAAGGGTCGAAGAGGTTCAGAACAAATCCGACACCTGATATTAGTAGAGCGCTGGATGTTGAGACGAGAGTTATACTCAGCCATCTGGGAGTCGTGTCCAACAAGCGTTGAGCTGTAAAGGTCATTCTCTAATCCTCTCGCTTCTTCGTCACGACCACAGCGGATTGGTGAAGATGGAAAGGCAACGTGAAGCCTATCTTGTGCTGCTTCAGGAACAAGCTCAAACGGGGCCAGTGCTGCACTGCAACAACGGCTCCAACAATTCCACCTGACAACGAGAGAATCGCATAGGTGGCAGTCAAGATTCCTACCGCCGTCTGGAAGGCGACAGACCAGAGACCGCTAGGAAGGCTCAGAAGATTCGTTGCTACCCATAATCCGATACTTGCCAGTCCTCCTAGGGTCCCTGCGAAGAAACCCGCGAGGGCCCCTTTCCAAGGTCCCTGCTTGATGATCACACCCGCAACCAGTCCCGCGACGAACGGCCCTATTTCGGGCAGGGCGACACCAATGATCAGGTTGATGAGGAATCCCACTCCAATCGCCAGCAAAAGATCTCCCTTGGTATCAGGAGGCGACTGGGAGCTTGTGGTACCCATTGCACGCTCGTCCTTAGTCTCAAGAACAGTGAACCCAGTTTCGTGATATTCTGCTCGTAACCTCAAGCAAACCCATATGGTTACATTCGGACGCAATTCCCGCGTGGGAGCTTTGAAGGGTGCAATCTTCGACTGGGACGGAACCCTCGCCCAGATTGACGATCGCGAGTTCTACTGCATCAACCAAACACTTACGGCACATCACTCAAAGCCCATAGATCGAGAATTTCTCGTCAAGAACTACTATCAGCGCGCGTATGAGATCGGCACCGGGCCGCGAATGGTGCTGGAAGCCGCCCTATCGCGAGAAAATAATGCCCGAGTCGACGTGGTCTATGAGACTTATCGAAAACTATTCCGGGACACTGTGGACAAGGCAAAGCTCCAGACAGGTGCACTCGAACTCCTATCCACGCTGAGGACGCAGGGATTCAAACTTGGGATTGCAACAATGCGATTCACGCGGTCGGTAGTGGCCGCCGAGCTGGACCTGTTGAGAGTCAGCCCGCTAGTCGAGGTACTGTTCACCCGAGAGGATCTCGGGCCAGCACGCGGAATGGAGTCGCTAGAGGAGGTCGTTGACAAGAGGAAACAGCTTGTAATGCGAGCCTTGGATAGGTTGAAGCTTCGCGTCGAGGGCGCGTTTCTAGTTGGCGATTCCTGGTGGGATGTGCGAGCGGGAAAGAAGCTTGGAATACGAACCGTGTTGGTGCAAACAGGATTCGCGCGCTACAATGATTTTTCGAAGGAAGGCGCTCACGTGACAGTCAATTCTCTCGTGGAACTCGAGGATCTGTTAGGGTCGAAAGGTTGGGAACTATAGAACGCTACGGTAGGACGAGCCGCGGCCCCTTGCCAGATACCTATCAAGCGTCTTCCTGGTGAATGAGTCTAGTTTCAGGTTGTATGCGGCGCCTGGATAGACCCAGATGTAATGCTGTATTTCATCCTGGTCAAGTTTGACCTGTTGATCCTTGGATTTGCAATAGAAATCGATGAAGATGAAATGTCTCTTCTTGTAGAACTCTGGGGCGAAGATTGCTTCTTGCACCAGAAGCATCTCCACCACTTCCACGTCGAGGCCGACTTCCTCTTTAACCTCTCTTCTGACCGCCTCTATCATGCTCTCTCCGACTTCGATGTGTCCGCCGGGGAGAGTGTACTTGTCGAACCATTTGTGAGACTTCGCCAATAGGATCTTCCCTTCGTTGTTGACAATCAGAGCTCCTACAGTTGGTTCGGGAAACACTTGCTTTACCGGCGTCTTGGTGAGGGCTGGTTGCTGGTCGGGGGAGGTCAATTGAGATCAGTGGTCGTAATCGGTTCTACTCCCTTCTTCTCAAGCTCGCGGAGGAGCCTGTTTATTCCGAGCCAGTCACTCGCAATATGCCCTAGAACGATCAGATTTCCGGAGGGCTCGTTTGCGAGCCTTGTGAGATCGGCTTCTGCAATGTGAATGTAGGATAACGTGCCTACGCCGTTTTGGAAGTACGTCTTGGCTATCTCGTAGCCTCCGTTAGTGTAGGCAGCGTGGCTGATCGCGATCTTTCCGGCTTTGTTCGTTGAGGAGCCCAACCGCACTTCGATCTTGGATACGGCTTTTCGATACTCAGGAAAGCGTCCGATTCTAGAGACGACATCCCTTACTATCGAATTTTCATCAAAGCCCTTCAAAGCACTCAGAATTATCTTTCGACCAATCTCATCACACGGACTGTGAATTGACACGAGCGGCATGCGAAGCTTCTTGGCGGCGCTAGGTGTCTGGTCGTAATTGTCAGGATGATGCTGAAGCTCTAGGACGCGTAGCTTTGGCCGAACGGCCTCCCTCGCGACTTCTTCTGGAACACCGGCTTCCCTCAGCTGTTCGATGTGGCGAAGGAATACCTTGTAGCCCTCAAGTCTAGCCCTTCCACCAGCCGGGTGGTGAGCGATGACCGCATCGCAGCCCAATTCGCGGGCCAGAAGGAGCTCGGCCACTCCGACATCGATTGCGACGAGAGGTTTCCGAACCTTCTTTCCTTTGACGTGAATCTCGCTGTCAGCGGGGACGGTCCTAAAACCTGCCAGCTTTAGCGATGTCCGCATTATCTGATGCGTGTCCATCAAACACTGTCATCCCTCACGGGATTGGAGGATCTAGGATCTTCCGCCCTTGGTCATCTTTTTGAGATCGAGAACTTCGTCAAGCTTTTCCTTTGGAAGAATCTTCTCTTCGAGAATCACCTGTCGTACAGACTTGTTCTCCGCGACGGCTTTCTTAGCAACCTTGGCCGCGTTGTCGTAGCCGATGTGCGGTGTTATCGCTGTCACAACCATCAGACTTCTGTCCGCGTAACTGTAGCATCTCTCGCGGTCCGCCGTGATCCCCGAGACACATTTCTCCGATAAGACCCTAGACCCGTTCGCTAGTATCTCTATCGACTGGAGGAGGTCATAGGCGATGACAGGCATCATGATGTTGAGTTCCAACTGGCCCAGTGAACCGCAGACCGCTATGGCCGCATCATTCCCGATAACTTGAGCTGCGATCAGGTTGACAGCTTCGGGAATAACTGGGTTGACTTTTCCCGGCATTATACTTGATCCAGGTTCTGTGGCAGGCATGTCTATTTCTCCTAGCCCGGTCCGCGGTCCAGAGTTGAGCAGCCGGAGGTCGTTTGCAATCTTCATGAGGCTGGTAGCGATAGTCTTCAGAAGCCCGCTGGCCTCGACGCAGGCGTCTTTTCCCTGCATCGATTCGAACACGTTCTCAGCTCTCTTGAAGTTGAAGCCGGTAAGCCTGTTGACTTCCTTTATTGCTACCTCGGCATATTTGGGGTGGGCGTTCAGACCCGTGCCCGTGGCAGTTCCACCGAGCGGAAGCTCTAACAGTGTGTCCCGCGCCATTTCCGCCCGCTTGATACCATGTCGGATCATACTGGCAAAGGCGCCGAACTCCTGGCCGAGTGTAACGGGTACCGCATCCTGGAGATGGGTTCGTCCAGCCTTGACGATGTCGTCAAACTCGACCGTCTTATTCTCCAGTGCCTTGGCGAGTGATTGTAAAGCCGGGATTAGTTTTCTCCCGATCGCTTCTGCTGCCGAAACATGGATCGCGGTGGGGAAGACGTCATTTGTTGATTGGCACATGTTCACGTGGTCGTTCGGATGAATGAGCTTCTTGTCTCCACGTTTTCCGCCGAGAAGTTCGATTGCACGATTCGCGATCACCTCGTTAGCGTTCATGTTGGTCGAGGTGCCGCTACCGGTCTGAAAGATATCAACCACAAACTGCTCATAGAGTGAGCCCTCCATGACCTCCTTAGCAGCGGAGACAATAGCCTCGCCCTTTTTCGGTTCCAAGAGCCCAAGCTGCATATTCGCCTTCGCCGCAGCCAATTTGATCAGAGCCATGGCCCTGATGAAATCTTTTGGTAAACGAATTCCTGAGATCGGGAAGTTTTCGACAGCCCTCTGTGTCTGAGCACCGTAATACGCGGAGTTCGGGACCTTGACCTCTCCCATCGTATCGCTCTCGACCCGGTATTCCTCAACCGTTACCATTGCTTGAGTCAACCAAACGACTCGGGGATTTGGCGGATTAAAAAGACTCTCTATCTACGCAAGGAACAGTACATCAGAAACAGCCTAGCGGAAGGGCTGGGCGCGAATTAGTTTCGGTTCTCTCTACGGTCTAAACAGACATACCCGCTCTGCTGACACGGGTTGCTTTCGGTAAAGAAGATTCAACAGAACAGCATCGTCCTACGCAGACAAACTGAACAGGTTACATCTCTTCTCAAACAAATCGATCACGACCGCAAGACCATCCGTCGCACCAATCGTCACTAATCTCCTCCCGGGGCTCGAAGATGCGATTTCCCGCGGGCAAGCTGTAACATTTACATTCCCAATCCACTTGGTCCCAACCACCTAGGGATCACACAGTGAGGCTAGTTAGATTTCAGCAGAAAACAGGAGAGAACAGAATCGGCGTCATGATAGGCGCAGACCATGTCACGGAGATGACCGGTGTGAAGTCCTCCGCGGAACCACTTCTCGACTTCCTTAAGGATCCAAAGGCAGAATCCAAAGCCCAACTAGCCGCAGATTCTGCAAAGAGGCATTTCGACGCGGGGAAACAAAACGAGAAGGGGTACTGGAACCTTGACTCAGTAACGGTCCTGCCACCCATAGCACATCCGACAAAGATCATCTGCATGGGCGGTAACTTCTCAGACCATTTGGCTGAAGGAAGTAGTTCGCTCCCGCCCTTTCCGATATCCTTCCTCAAATCACCCACATCACTAGTAGGTCATAGGGCGCCTGTAATCTATCCGAGGAAGGTCAAGCTTCTTGACTACGAAGTCGAACTTGCCACTATCATCGGGAAAAAATGTAAGGATGTTTCGCGAGAAGACGCTCTACAGTACGTTGCAGGCTTCTCAGTTTTTAACGACATCAGTGCTCGTGATATTCAGTTTGCCGAGATGAAGCGAGGGTTCTGCAACCTAGGCAAGAACTTCGACACTTTCGGTCCAATGGGCCCCTGCATGGTAACTCCGGATTCGGCGGGAAACCCGGACAACCTTGGGATGGAACTTCGGGTGAACGGTCAGGTGCGTCAGCTATCAAGCACCAAGAATATGGTGTTCAAGGTTCGAGAACTGGTAGAGTTCTTCTCATCGATGACATTGGAGCCGGGCGACATCATAACATCCGGAACGCCATCAGGCGTGGCGATCTACAGGAAACCAGACAAAGATCCCTTCCTCCTCAGACCGGGAGATGGAATAGAGGCGAAGGTCGAAAACCTGGGACGCCTCCAGAATACTGTGGTAGACGCATCGCGAGCCCCAGACACTCCTGAGTTACTACGATCCAGAAACTAAACCTACCCTACCTTGAAGGCCCGCTCCTCGAGCCTCTTAGGGAACGAAGCAACCAGAGGTCTAGCGGTCTTGCTTCCCTCTTGGCCACGGGTCATGTAAGAGTCCCAGCCCATCTTGACGATATGGCTGAGTATAGCTGAGAATGTGGGCTTAGGCGGATCCATTCTATCGTAGTATCTCCTCATCTCATCGAGCAAGTCTTTCGGGATTCTAACAGAGTAGGGAATTGTTGTGGGCAAACTTGTAGCACACTACACTACACTACGCACTTCTCTCCTCAGCACAGTCGAGTGTTTTTGGTGGTGTTGTAACTCGCCCCTTTAATCGCGAGTAACGTGTATTGTTGCGATTAGAGGTGATGACTGGATGAAAGAGATCGAGATGAAGCGATATGCTAACAAAGATGTTGTGGGACAGGGGCTTGACGGGCTATTCATAGAAGGACACGTGGAAGAGAAGCAGGGAATCCCTCATGTTGTCGAGGAAGGCAACGATGGAAAGTGTATTCCATACGACCAGATCAGATGGCTGGCGCGAGCCTACCGATATTGTTAGCCGGAAGCCCCCCGAATTCTTTTTCAACGCCCGTTCGCAGCGACCCGTAGGGCCCGTAGCTCAGCCAGATCACCTTCGCATATCTTCGAATGTTATAGTTGCAGGTCGAAGGGTAGACTGGAAGCCAGGAACTCGTGAGCGCGGGCAGAGCAGTATTTGCTAAGGGAAAGCAAAGAGAATTTCTCAAGCACGCAAAAGAATTGTCTAAGCTGAATTGGGAGCTTTTTGCCTCTCATATCGGAATATCCAGCTACAACGTTCTGAGAGCTACCTATCTTAATGAACGCAACACACTGCCTGTCGCCGTCCTTAGCAAGGCTGCTCATTTGTTCAAAGATGCAACGCTGTGCAGTCAGATTGTAGGTTTTCGCCCTGCGCATTGGGGACAGTCCAAGGGAGGGAGTATCTCTTTGAAGAAATGGCATGCGACAATGCGCAAGAAACCGAAGTCATATCACGACCTACAGAGCCGTCGCTTCCTCAAGGCTCGGTCCTATAATTACGAGACGTCTATGGCTATGAAGTGCGGTCTCTACACGAGTTGCTGGTTGCCGAGAATCTCATTGCCAATGGGGTCTCACACTGGTATGAACCAGCTTTACGCTGCGGAAACCACACTCTGTTTCCAGATTTCCTCGCAAACACCGTTTTCGGAAAGGTCCTGGTCGAGGTTTCTGGTTTTCGCTCTCCGCGGACATGGATACGGTTACTGGAAAAACTCCGGCTGTACCTGTCGTACAAAGCGGCAGATCGAATATTGGTCGTTCATCTCGAACAGGATAGAGAAACTGCGCTAAAGGTTGCCAGACAACTAGGTTCACTCGTTAAGATGATTCCTATCAGCGACATGGGAGATCTAATTCACACCGTTACAAGTTCAAAAGACTCACTCGGGAATGTTCGAATCATATCGATAGCACAGGCCCTCCAGGCTTGCCGCCGTATGAGCGGGAAACGATTTCATTGGTATCAACTGATTCAGAAAGTGCCCAAAGGAAGAATGGGTTGCTATTCTGGTCCGTTGTGGCCTCTCACGGGCCGACATTGAGAAGGTTCGAACGGTAACTGATCTGAAAAAGCGATTGATTGAGGCGACCCGCCTAGCCGATAGCAATCGGCTCGTTCCACGGCAAGCCATGGTCGAAATGATCGCAGGTGCTTATCAGAGTTCTGTGTGCCACCACTTCGGTTCAATGAGTAATCTTGTTCTTGCCGCCCTGGAGGAGCTGGGAAAAGCTTAGCTAGGGTTTGAGACTAATCAATTTCTGTGGGCCCGTAGCTCAGCCAGATCCCAACATGTGGATCCTGAATAGGTAGAGCACCGGAGGAGCGGCATCAAATGCTCTGGTGAGGCTTTTAGCCTTCAGAGGGACACCCGGCTGTCCCGGGTTCAATTCCCGGCGGGCCCGCCAACATACGGGCGTTTGGTTGTCACTGTTTCCGCTAGGATGGTTTTGTTGGCAGGGGTGGGAGCCGAGGCTTGTCAGGACCTTCGTAGCGGATTAGGCCCTTCGCTTCCAAGGTTTCTTGTAACTTGTTTACCGCGATATGTACTTGGATCTCCTTTTTCGCTCCAGTGCAAACCAACTTCCCGCTAGCAAACACAAGAATCACTACCTTCGGCTCGTCCATCCTGTAGATCAGTCCTGGAAACTGTTCCGGTTCATACATGGTCTTCTTCAAACCATATACTGCTTTTTCTAGATCAATGTGGCCTCCAAGTCCACACGATGCGACAATGTTCTGTATCATGATTTCTGGCCTGCCAAGGATCACGATTCCGTCCCTCTTCAGTTCGTCAACGACTTTCAAAACAGCCTGGCGTGCTTGGCGTTCAGATTTTGCCCCGGTGCACACCATTTTTCCGGAGCTGAAAATTAATGTTGCAGTTTTTGGCTTCTTGAGTCTGTAGACTAGGCCTGGAAATTGTTCGGGTCGGTATTCGACTCCAGGGAAGACTCGGACGATTGCGTTGAGGTCTATTCTCTGCTTCAGTGTGGCTGAAGCAACCACGTTCTCGATATTGATGAAAGCCCTGTTTTTATCTGACAAAATCCGCCAACACTCTTGTTTTGGAGCCCAAAGTTGTCCCGCCTTAAAAGGAGGTCCCTTATATAGAGACGATTGGTCGAAATCGCACTAGGGCTAAAGTGCCCATTTGGGCCTTTGCGGCAGGGTTTTGAGGTCTCGGAGCCGGCTGGAAAGCTACGTTGGTGGTCTCTCGGTCTTAGGGGATTTCTACCATAACTGAGCCGTCCTGCTCTTTGACATTGTAGGATTTTACTTTCAAGGTTGGAATAACGGTGAAAGCACCCGTGCGAACGTCAAACTTCCACCCGTGCCAGGGGCAGGTGACCACGGAGCCGCTAAGGCTTCCCTCTCCTAAGGGTCCGCCACGGTGTAAGCAGGTGTTCGCCAACGCGAAATACTCGTCCTTGACTCGAAACAGGGCTATGCTTCTTCCTTCAACGTTCACGACCTTGCTGAACCCGTCTGTTAATTCGCTTTTTTCTGCGACTCTAACGAACCTTGCCAAACCGTGACTCGTTCTCCTGTCTCAACCGATTTGGTGCTTCCCGCTGACCTCTACCATCTCTCGAGGTTCCGTTGGTGCAACTCTGGTTCTTGTATAATTGGTCAGCCATTCTTCAAGAGCCCGAATCTGGACGCTATCCGTTCCGAGGACTTCCAGTTCTTCCTTGGTTACTTTCACAGTTTTGAGAATAATATCTTCAATGTGAGATGCGTGGACCTTAGTGGGTGGTTTGGGATAGATTTGGGAGAGATACTCAAAATCCTCTTGGAGGTGTTCGATGAATAAAATGATGCTACTCGTAAGATGTGTGATCCTAACTTCCAGAACGTTGTTGTAGACGCCCAGCAGCATTTCTAGGTCAGATTGAGCTCCCTTCAGCTTCTCGATGTGAAGGGAAATAAGATCTTTTGACAAGCTCTTCTTCTCCCCCACCGCTGATGTAATGTCGATCACCAATGTGATGAGAAACGTGGTGAGGAAACCAACTCCGAGCTTAGATCTCAACCTCTCTTTCGCTAGCTTCTCGACCGGTTCAAGTTTCTTCCTGTCGTGTCTAGCCACAACACGGTCAACTATCAGGTAGGTTACGGGAATCGTTACCGCGAGTCCGATAAGAGCTGATATTAGGCTCAGGTCAATATCGTCAAGAGTTATGATCAGCGGCTGAACGACGAATCCGAGCATCGCTAACAGAAGTCTTTCAGATGATTTGTTCGTTCCCATACGGGTTCTTTATGCAACTTACCATTGAGCAAGGCTAAGATTCCTCATAGGATGAATGAATCGCGTTAGCGCTGCACCAGAACGTCGCGTAGCTCGTCGGCATAGGGTTCAATTGTTCTCGGTCCAAAGTCAAACGGCAACTCGGCAGCCTTGAATAATTCTGGCAATGGTTTCGACCCGCCTAACGCGAGAGCCCGCTGGTAGGCCGAGATTGCCGCGCTTCGGTCCTTCCGGTATCGTGTCCAAAGACCTAGCGCTCCCATGAACGCGATTCCATATTCAATGTAGTAGAAGGGGACTTCGAACAGATGCAGTTGTCGTTGCCATTGGGATTGGAGAAATTCTTCGTATCCGTTCCAGCTCTCAGCTCCACCGAATCTCTTCCTGAGCTTGACCCATTGGTTTTGTCGCTCTTCTCGAGTGTGGCTCGGGTGAGTGTATATCCAGTGCTGGAAGGCGTCGATAGTGGCGATCCAGGCTAGCAGCTTGACAATTGATGCCACGTGTTCTCGTTTGGAGCGGGCGGCGTCTTCCTTGTTGTAGAATGTTCCTTCGAGATGTTCTCCTCCAATGATCTCCATTGCTTGTGAGGCGACTTCTGCAATTTCTAGTGGCACGTTCTCTGCCCTGTATTGGTAGGGGAGTCCCTTGTCTCGAACCGCAAAGACGTGAAATGCGTGTCCTGACTCGTGCAATAGTGTCCATACATCTCCATCGCGTCCAACGGCATTCATGAATACGAACGGTAGCCTAATCTCTGCCAGCTCCATGTTGTATCCTCCGGGGGCCTTTCCCTTCCTGCTCTCGAGATCTAGGAGGTTCAGTCCCGCCATTCTCTTGAGTTTCGCGGCGAAATCAGGATTGACCTTCTCAAACACCTTAACACATCCATGTATCAGTTCTGAAGATGTTTTGAACGGGCGAAGTGCCGGGCGACCTTTGGGGTCAACGGCCAGGTCCCAGGGACGCAGTGGTTCGACTCCTAACCCCTTCTTCCGCTCTTTGTCGAGTTCGTGAATCAGAGGGACGATGTGTTGTTCTACGGCCTCGTGGTAGCGGAAGCAATCCTCCGGAGTGTAGTCGAATCGTTCCTTCTTCCGGAAGATGTAGTCTCTGTAATTGTCAAAACCTGCGTTTTCAGCGATTCTCTGGCGTAAGGCAATTAGCTGATCGTAGACATGGTTGAGCGTGTCTCTGTCTTTCTGCCTGCGGGACTCGGAGAGCAACCATGTTTTCTCTCGGACGCCGCGATCAGGTTCTTCCAAGAAACGTCCCATCTGTTGCATCGTCCTCTCCTGGCCTTCGTAGAGAACCGTCATCGCACCAGTGGTTTTCTGAAAAGATTGCGCGAGCTTGGTCTCTTCCTTTTCGAGTTCGACATTTTTCTCTCGAAAGAGAGCGACGTTGTTCTCCATTTTCCTGTCAAGGACAAAGTATTCCTCGTGTGGAAGACTTTTCCGAGCCGGGGTGCCGAGATACTTGCGGTCCAGCTGGGAGAATCCTAACTTCGCTTCCGGTTCTACGTTTTCGATAAAGAACAAGTAGTCTCTCTCGCGAGCGGGGTCATCGGTTTGACAAGTCATCCTCGCGTATCGAATGGATTGCTCTTCTGCAAGAGCCGATGCGAGTTCAGATTCGTCCTTGAGCCACTTTTCAAGATCAGATGCCGAATGAACGGGTCGACTCTGCAGATCATGAAAGAGCTCCTTCAGTCTGCTCAGATCTGTGAGGTCAATCTTGGAAGGAAGAAACTGGCGAGGATACTCATGGGGAAGGTGAGAATACTCGAAGGACAACGCTCTCTCCATTCTCAAGGAACTGGGGTTCTAATCTTAAAGTTAACATGGTCTTTCTTACTGCTCGCGCGTGTCCGAGAATGATCTTTGGGCCCAGTTATTCGTTAGAGCAACGAATTTTAACCCTGAGAAATCGTAGCTGATGGCGGTGATTGTCGACGATAGTAAAGCATCTTTCCGATGTTCTTCCGGAGCGGGTGGGCGACTTCAGGCGTTGGTATCTATCGAAGGCGGAACAGGGTCACCAGCTCGCGATGAGATATGTGGAGCTCACCGGAATTGTTACGCCTCACACGCATGACGTCGAGGAGACCATTTTCTACATCGAGGGCAAGGGATCCGCACGCGTTGGCGAGAAAGAGGTCCTGGTCAAACCAGGAACAATGATCGTGATACCCCCTGGGGTCGTGCACAGCTCTATCCGGGAAGGATTTGAGCCGCTGCGGTATCTTGCTATTTTTGTTGGAAACCCAGATCTCTAGTGTACGCGAGCCGGCAGGAGTTTTGAGAGAAGCCGAAGGTCGACTTAGAATGGAACAGTCAAAGATTGTTTCGCCCAAAGGCGGTCATTTTGGAATTGTTTATGCAAATGCCTCCAACCCTAGCGTCGGTCAGACTTGCCTGATAATTGCACACGGCGCGGGTGGACCAATGTACTCGCCGTTCATCACCTATTTCCACAAGGGCCTTGCCGAGAAAGGATACCTTACAGTGAAGTTCAATTTTCCCTACATGGAAGCTCGACGAAAGGTCCCGGATAAGAGAGAGGTCCTGGAAGCAAGTTATCGACAAGTCATTGAAGAGGTCAAGGCCAGCAAATACCAACCTAAGCGCGTGTTTGTCGGAGGCAAATCGATGGGAGGTCGAATCGCCTCTCAAGTCGTCGCGTCAGGAGTTGATGTCGAAGGATTGTTCTTCCTCGGTTATCCTCTACACCGACCCGGTCAGCCAGAAATGCTACGGGATGAACATCTCTACCGGATCGAGAGGCCAATGCTCTTTCTTTCTGGGACGAAAGATCAATTCGCGAGAAGAGAACTCCTCGCTGGAGTTGTATCGAAACTAGGTGACAGGGCTGAGATTCACTGGATAGAGGGCGGTGACCATAGCTTCAACACGCACCAAGGGAAAGACGACCTACTCAAGAGCTACGATGAAGCGATGGAGACACTTGATACTTGGTTGAAAGCCCACAGGGTCTAGGCGTCTAAAACGGTTGGATGTAGTGTTTAAATCGAGGAACAGCCGAATCTCGGTAGCCATGTGCGACACCTGTGGCTGTTCTTCCGAGCAGGAAGATAAGAGCGGCGAGGAAGCCTAGCCCTAGGCCTGCCGGGGCGTAAGTTTCCCAAATATCCATAGAAGGGGCTCCGTGGAAGCCTTTTCCATTTTTCGACAACCTAGGGGAATCTCTAGTCCGGAACCCGGTTTAGAAGATCTTCGGAAATCCGAAGAGCGCGCCTAGAGCCAGGGCGCCGAGAATGAACGTGAGAACTACGCCTACTATGACTGCCATAATGGCGACGCCGATTGCTCCAAGCCAGCCTGTTTTGAAGTAGTGTTTGACGAGTAGCAAGAAAATCAGAATTCCCAGCAGGACGCCTATTAGGCCGAGGAAGGTGATTGAAGCGCCGACAAGGAATGTTCCTGTGCCGGCCACGGCTAGTGCTTCTCCGAAGGTGACTCTCCTACCGACGACGATCTCTCCGGCCAACCAGAGTACGAAGCCGATGATCAGGAGGTAGATTATGAAGAGGACGATGAACCCGAGGAGAGTCGTGCCAATGCCTATGCTCGGGATCATAGGGTTTGCCATTGTCAGCTATCGCTCAGCGATCGCTTGTTGTGTCAAGTTATCCCTATTGAAACCACGTCCCATGTCTGGTAGTAATCCTCGATCGCGCTTCGTTTACTTTGGGAAGGTTTAAGCTTGCCAGCTTTTCCGGGTAGCCTTGCCCAGGACATGTATGCCGGGCTCGCGCCCTATTCCTGGAATATGGGAGTGCGTAGAGGTAGTATAGCCCGGTCCGCGGCTTGCGGGAGCCGGCCGAGAGTATGCACGGCTGTCACCCGTGCGACACTCGAGTAATTCGAGCGCGTTGCGGGTTCGAATCCCGCCCTGGGCGCCAAACAGTCCCACCAGTCCTCTGTGGAGGTCAAACGCGGCTGTATCCGGTTAATGCGCAAGGCAGGAAAATCGGCTGTTATCAGCCCTGATCTCGAATCTAAGCC
>Ga0209058_1001079_pt1 | contig 23343 bp, 28 predicted proteins | sample GraSoiAngelo_147_FD_185904 | JGI IMG/M metagenome (GOLD analysis project Ga0209058, IMG submission 185904) | Grasslands soil microbial communities from the Angelo Coastal Reserve, California, USA - 14_1009_05_40cm (SPAdes) (version 2) | ecosystem: Environmental > Terrestrial > Soil > Grasslands ... | reverse complement strand
TGTTGAGCCAAGAGATCGACAAGGAAGAGAAAAGGTCACACACACCCACCGAGACCATTGCCCAAGCGTGCAGATTCTGCGGAAAACCAACCACCAACCTCTACGCAAACATTCCCATATGTCCCGAATGCGCCAGAACCAAACGACTCAACTAATTCTCTGGCCTCGAAGCCACAGGCGTTGCCCGTTCGATGCTAGCTACTGATTCTCTGAACCTAATCGGTCTTTCGCCTGTTTCAAGGTCAAATGTCGTGCCAGAAATGAGAGGGCGATGGCAGGAAACAGAACCAGGCCGACGAGGATCAGCATTGAACCCGCTGTAGTACTGATGGACGCCCCGGTGGGCTGATTGCCCAGGTTACCCGGCTGCGTTGACTGAGTTGAGAAAGTCCCCCTTGAATTGGATCCGAATGTAGTCGAAGTCTGAGTTGATGGTGCGAGATTCCCGGGAAGAGTTACGAGCCCGAAACCGATCAGTACGCCCAGCGTCAGACTGAGTCCAGCTCTGGTTCTTCTCCCGAGTCTCAAGATCGAGCCCTCTCCTCCAGTATATCCATGATACTCATGGGCCTTGGCTCCGCATAATCCCACAGGTTAGAACAGCCCGATCCGTTATCAGAACGGCCTCAACCTCCACGCTCGCCAGGTCTCGCTCCACGAGACCGCAACCGCTGATATGCCAAAGACGAATGCCATGATATTGTGCGTGGAGAAATCTGGCCGGTAAATAATTGGATAGAGCGCAAGCATCACGGTGAACATGGTCGAGTAAAACAAGTATCGGGGAAGCATGAATCCCAAGACTCCGACAAAGTTCTGCAAAACCCCGACCTTTACCTGCTCGATCAGATGATATTCGCCGGTCGAGTCCTTCTCCAATAGGCCCAGACCCCTCAACTTCTCTAGATGATGCAAAGCGACACTCGGACTGCTCAACCCCAAGGCTCTCTGGACGGGTCTGACGCCGACAGCCTGTTTCTTTGACCCGAGAATGTGCCAGTAGACACGCAAAGTCACGCCTTTCAACTCGGACTCGACAACCCTCTCCCGATCCTCTGCCAAAATGTACCAAATCTCCAGATCGTGAGGGAAATCCTTAGTTCAATACAAGCTTACCCGTCGGGCTACGAGGGCGTTCGGATTTCCGAACACCATGTTCTAAACACTGGGATTAAGCCCACGCGCGACCCTACCATATGACGAACAACTATGATACTCCGTAGAGCAACAGTAGCCTACTTGCTAATTCTCAGCAGCCTCACCCTCATCCCAGTCTCCGTCTACCTCACAACCCCGACAGCCCATGCACTGATCCCGTTCACCTCATACCAGGACATTCAAGCATTCATTCACACTAGCGGCTGCAGCAGCTCGACCCGTATGCTGTACAATCGGGGCGCTCTTACTACTGGCCCAACAACATCAGTCTTCGGCGCCAATTCGAACAGTGCTTCAAGCCAAAGTCCCACCCATTCTGAAACGAATCAGCAGGTGTCCGGCGTTGATGAACTCGACAATGTCAAGAACGACGGCCAGTATATCTACACGATAACAAACAACACTGTCGCCATCGTCCAAGCCTATCCGACAACAGATTCCAGACTTCTCTCCAGAGTCAATGTTAGCGGGACTTTGCAAGGAATATTTGTGGTCGGCAACAGGCTTGTCATCGTAAGCGAGATTCTAGGATACTCATATCCGTACTATAACGGAGGCGCACCGCCTCCTGCACTAACCACGGGCGCCTCTCAACCCGGCAACATTGCAAAGATATACCCTATTCAATTCTCAGGGACCACTTCGCTCTTCGTATTTGATATCAGCAACCACGCCAACCCGGTGATCACGACAAGAGTTGACGTAAACGGGACGTTAGCCGGTGCTCGACTAATTGGAAACGACGTCTATCTTGTAGCAACACAGCCAGTCGTCTGCTACGGCGAGATCCCGCTCCCAGAGCAAGTCATCAACGGCCAAGTGGTAAAGGCCACGCCCACACAAGTCTATCACTCGGACGTTGTCGACCAAGGCTACAGCTTCACCACCATCGTCGGGTTCGATACGACACAGAACAACCCCAGTCCTTCCGCGAAGATCTATTTGATCGGAACGACTAGCACGATCTACGTTTCTGTTCACGACATCTATCTCACACAGCCGATGTGGAGCCAGAGCCAGCAGACGATAGTGCACCGTATCAGCATCGACGGTATCGCAATCACCTACCAGGCTACAGGAGCGGTACCGGGACACGTTCTGAACCAGTTCTCGATGGACGAGTACAACGGATACCTCCGGATTGCAACAACCAACTGCTGCAGCCAGAGCGGCGGTCCCATGCCACTCGCATACGCACAAGTCAGCCAGCAAGAGACAAACGTGTATGTTCTTGACAAGAGCCTCCACACCACCGGAAAGCTAGAGGGATTATCGCCAGGCGAACAGATCTATTCGGCCCGGTTCATGGGCGACAAAGTCTACCTTGTCACATACAAGCGAACGGACCCGCTCTTTGTCATTGGCCTCCAAGACCCCGCTCGGCCCAAGTTGCTCGGCCAGCTCAATGTAACGGGCGTTTCAGATTACCTACAACCGTACGATGAGACACATCTTATCGGCATCGGCCAGTCAGGCACCGATGTTGCATGGGAGAATGCGGTCCGGTTCACAGGTCTCAAGATCAGCCTCTTCAACGTCACAGACCCAAACCAGCCTTCTGAGACAAGCAGATACCTAATCGGCGGTCCCGGAAGCAGCTCACCGGCAATCAACGACCACAAAGCGGTCCTCTTCGATAGAACACTCAACCTTCTCGTCATCCCAGTCGAGATAACCGCGCAACTACAGAATACAGCCTATTGGTACGGGTACCAGCCGATCTGGCAAGGAGCATACGTCTTCAACATCACACCCGACAACGGTATCATCTTCAAGGGCGGAGTAACACAACTGCAGAACGGCCAACTACCAACATGGCAAGACAACAACCTCTTCATCACCAGAACACTGTACATTGGAAACGTGCTATACACCATCTCGAACAACATGGTCCAAATGAACAGCCTCTCAGACCTGTCAGAACTAGGCTCAGTCAGCCTCGCATAACAGCACAAACGGACCCCCGGAAATCCCCTCGGTTTTTCTTCTCTTTCGTCTTATCGAGACTGGACTCTCAAGCCCCCTGTCTGCACGACGCGTGCTGGAAAAATTGAGGACGAGTTGAGCTGTTAGATATTCCAGCTTCGTTTATTCACAGGCTTTATTCGAATGTAAGTTCCAGGACCCATGTACCCAGTATGCTTGACGATGTCAGCTTTTCCTTGTAGCTTGATTCCCCGCGGAGCCCAAGGTTTCATCGTCTTCAGATCGTCAACAACGAACGAGGCTCTAGGATTCTCCAAGACGTTTTTGTATTTCATGGTGTTCGTGACGTCCCGGCCACTCACATAGATGTACTCACCGTCCGTGTCGAAGCTGACCGCAGCAACATCCGGCCTTCCGGATTTGGACGAGGTCCCGATTCTAGCCAGTGGCTGAGATTTCAGGTAGGCCAATTCTTTCTCGGAGAACAATTACTCACGACTCGTTCGCGGAGATCCATCTCTGGACTATATCAGTTCTCTCCGCTTCGACTCGTCTAGTTGGAAGCGTGGGCAGAGATTTGCGGGTCAGAGACTGGATGGGCTCGATAAGCTCCGCTGATTGACAATAGAAAAGGGGGTTGGTGAACGGGCGGTTAAAGTTCGCTGACTAGTGGGGTATTTCTCTTCGGCAGGAGTCCGCGTCCTCTCACTTTGAACGTTGATGGGCTGCTGAATGGCAGCGTCTGCAGGAACTGCGGCTTCTGTCGTGCCCGTGTGACGGCTTCGAAGCCTGAGGCGAGCTTGATCAGTGTGGGTTCGCTGAAAGCGGTGCCCATGAAGGAGATGCCAACTGGGACCCCGAAGGTCATGCCTGCTGGGACGTTGATGATAGGATAGCCTACGATTGCGCATGGCGATGAGGTTCCAAAGGTGAAATGGTCGCCATTGATTAGGTCGGTGGGCCATGCTGGGCTGTCGGTTCCGGCGATTAGTGCGTCAAGCTTGTTGTCTTTCAACAGCTGGTCGATTCCCTCCGTCGCTCCAATCTTCTGGTCAATGGCTAGCGAGTCGTTGTATGACAACCCGAGCGGTTGTATGGCGTTCGGGTCCGAGCTGAACAGATTGGCCAGGTCGAATATTTCCTGTGCGAAGAAGGGCATCTCTTGGTTGGCGTTGGCGTTGTTGAAGTCGATTAGGGCTTGAAGTGTTGGGCTTGCAATTGGCACGCCTGTCCGGGTCTTGAGATAGTTTGCTATGTCTATCTTGAAATCGAAGAGAAGCACCGTGAATTCCGCGAGACCGCTGTTGATGTCTGAGAGGTGCGGGAAGGATACGGGGTCTACCAGGGTCGCTCCGGCACTTCCGATCGCGTTAACTGCTGAGTCGAAGATGGCGTCTGCATGTGGGCTGAACCCTTCGAAGTCCCGAATGACTCCTATTCTAGCGCGCTGGAGGCCGTTGGGATTCAAGAATGCATTATAGTCGTTTGGCAGATTAGGCCTCGGTTGGCCGAGCTTGCCGAGCGGGCTAGTGCTGGTAGCGGGATCGCGCGGGTCAGGGGTCCTCTGCACGATAGCTGTCAATACGGTTGCTGCGTCTGCAACTGTTCGAGCGTGGGGGCCAACGGTGTCCTGTGTGTGCGAGATGGGAATGACGCCGGCTCGGCTAACAAGGCCAACAGTTGGTTTGATACCCACGACTCCGTTAGCGTTCGCCGGGCAGACGATGCTGCCGTCAGTTTCAGTACCTATGGAAACGGTGGTCAGGTTTCCGGAAGTGGCTGCCCCGGATCCCGAACTGGAGCCACACGGGTTGCGGTCGACTGCGTAGGGGTTGTTGCACTGGCCGCCACGTCCAGACCAGCCGCTGGAGGAGAAGAACGAGCGGAAATTGGCCCACTCGCTCAAATTGGTTTTGCCTAAGATTATTGCGCCGGCGGCCCGAAGATGTGCGGCAATGGTTGAATCCTGTAGGGCGGGTGTTCCAACAAGCGCTAGCGAGCCTGCCGAGGTCTGCATTTGGTCGTGTGTGTCGATGTTATCCTTCAAGAGGATAGGTATACCATGGAGTATCCCCGGGAAGGGAGGGGCTTGTGCATCGAGCTGATGGGCTACTGTCAATGCGTCTGGGTTCACTTGAAGAAGTGAGTTGAGCCTCGGGCCGCTCTGGTCGAGACCACCAATCCGATTCTCGTACATGTTCACAACGGAGGCAGCGGTTAATGTTCCGGCCACATATTGTGCTTCAAGTTGCGCTATAGTGACCTCCTCGATGCCTGGGTTTGGCGGGTTCTGAGGTAGTAGAGTGGGTGTTGTCGCAGGTTGGAGGAATGGGATTTTTCCCAGTAAGCCGCCAGCTCCCGCGGCTACAGCTGCCACACCTGCACCGTACTTGAGAAAGTCTCGCCTTGAAACGCTTCTCCTCGTCGCTGTCTCGTGATCGCTATTTTCGGTTTCGTTGGTCAATCTTCTACTCTCCTAGAAAGAAAGTAGAGGGGTAGTAACTTCGGGAAGAATTTTTAACAGTTTCGGGCGCTGTTCTGTACAAGGTCTTTAGAGCTAACTGTCGAGAAGTTGTAGGCTAAGTTCGGACATGACCTGGCGGGTCCATCAGTATAAGCAACCAATGTTGTGAACCGTATCCGAGAGACATGCGGGTCCCGGACTCATTTCTGGAACTCCGCCATGCTACTCTGCAAAGGGCCCGGTTCCCTTGACAACTCTTTCCAGTCGAGTTCGGCCAGTCCCGCGAGCCGTCGGAACTCGTTCACCGACCCTGGCCCGAAGCCGGCGAAGTGGTTGTTGAAGAAGATGAAGCCCTGCTTGAACAGGTTAGACTTCTCTTCGAGAGCAGTGTACCACTTTCGCATGACTTCTCCCTGATCTCGTTGCTTTCCTCCAAAATTTGTGATCGAACGGTCGCCCACCATCCGGAGATATGCTACATCAGACGTAGCCTCGGGCGGAGTTGAAGCGTATTGGTTCTCCGACCAAGCCAGGCTGACATTGCTCGACTCAAGCAGTTTGTAGATGTCGGGTTTGAACCATGACTTGTTGCGGAATTCGATCGCGTGAACGTACCTCTTATCAGTCTGTCCAAGAAACGTCTCCAGCGCTTCTTTGTCTTTCTTGTAGTTGAACGACGGCGGAAGCTGGATAACCAAGGCCCCAAGCTTCTCCCTCAACTCTGACATAGCCTTGTAAAACCGTTCAAGCTGTGCCTGACTGTCCCGCAGTTTCAGCTCGTGCGTAATTTTCTTCGGAAACTTCGCCGTGAAAAGAAACCCCTCAGGAGTGACCCGTTTCCAATTGGACACCATGAAGGGCGAAGGCGTCCGATAGTAGCTGGAATCGATCTCGACAGCGTCGAAGACCTGTGAATACATCCGAAGATAATCAGCAGGCTTCGCATCCTTCGGATAGAAGGGGCCGACCCAGTCCTGATAGGACCAGCCGCTGCAACCGATCTTCAACTTCTTCGAATCAGCAGACAACGCGCTTCAACAAATACTCTAGGTGGACTGTTAAAAGATTCTTGCCCGGCATTCTTCAAAACATTGGTGTGTTGGAGAATACGATTCCCTGCTGTGTTATCTGGTAGAAATATCCGCGTGACGGAGTCGGGTTGCGCCCGATTCTCAATACCTTCAGTGTGCCGCCCTTCAACAGGACCTCCCCCTGTCGTTTCCTCATCTCGATAACCCCGTCCGCTAGGTTCGCGGTAGCATTTTCCACATTCACGTCCACAACCTCTGTATGCAAGACCGAGATAGTCACCGCCCGCGCGATCTGTGTCGCGAAACGCATGACCTGAACGTACTGGTAGACGCGCCTCGCCTCTGCCAAAAGGAAAAATGGCGTGATGGAGTCCATCACGATCACTTTGGGTCCAACGCTCGGTTTCATCGCAAAGCTTCTCCCGTGGGCGAGGAGGTCTTGAAACCTCAATGTCTCATCCAAGATGTCCCCCGGGTCCATTTTGGGAAGCGACTCGGCTAGCTTCTGAGCCCCAAGCGAGAACATGTCGACAAACTCTAGACGCCCTTCCTCCTCGATCTTCGTTACAGCAATGTGATGATCCTCGAGTCCCAGCTTGACCACATCAGCCGGATCATCTATGCAGTAGTAGAGAAGCTGGCACCCCTGACGAAGAAAGTTCGCCACTAGCTCACGGACGAGAGCGGACTTCCCGCTCCCTATCGGGCCCATCAGTGCAACGCTGGAGGGTCGAGGGATACCGCCTCCGCTGACCTTGTCGAGAATCGGGATGCCTGTTGGCTGCACCGCTTCTACTCTGTGATCCGCCGGGGATGACTTCAACGGTCGCCGTTTTCCTTGTCCAGCAGACAAGCACTCTAGTTCGAAAGGGGCCATGTAACTTGAACCATTATCCGGAAGTGACAATATCACTTGTTAGACCGGAGTTTGGCCAAGCCCAGAACGAATGCTCCGCAGAAGACTCCTAGAAAAGCACCGCCGATAACATCACTCGGAAAGTGCAACCCCAGAATAATCATCGAGACTCCGGTAGCGACCGCGAGAAGAATGAAGGGAATTCGCCAATCAGGATACCTGGACCATATCACTGTGGCGACTGTAAACGCGTTTGTCGTATGTCCTGAAGGGAATGCGGGATTGGTGGGGACTTCACCACGGGCCACTATTCCGAGCGAAGGCACCTGGAACGGTCTTGGAAGGTTGAAAACCGCTTTCAACCCGTCCGTCAGTGCCATTGCAGTCACTATCGCAACGGCGAATATCAGCGAGCTGGTCCATTCGTTGGGATCTTTGCGGAAGACGTAGAGCCAGAAGACAAGTGGGGCCCAGATGAGATCGCCCACCGTTGCTATCCCGTAGATGATGAGAAGGGAGGTGTCACTTGACGTGGAATTGTATAAAGCCGTGACAATGTTGCCGTCCGCAGAGGGCGCGACAACTCGTAGAACCAGCCACGCAAGTATGATTCCAATGACACAGGTCAGTGCGATGCGGGACGAGGTCGATAGGCTCTCGGCCCATGATGTCGTGTCGAGGCCCGATTTTCCGAGCAGAGACATTTGACTGGAAGAACGAATTGGCGGTTATAATATTCACGGCTACGGCGCTCAGTTTTATTAGCATCGCATCGTCAGGTCTCGTTCTCCCATGCTCATACTAGGCGGCTCCGCGAGTCAACCACTCGCAGAGAAGGTCGCGAAAGAACTCGGCCAGGAACCCGGCCACCTAGAGGTAAAGCGTTTTCCCGACGGCGAAAAATACCTTCGAATCTACAATGAGGTCAAAGACCAAGACGTCGTGGCAATTCAATCACTTTATCGAACCCCTGACGAAAACCTCTTCGAACTTCTGTTGCTGAATGATACGCTCAGGGACCTCGGAGCCCGCTCCATTACAGCCGTAGCACCCTATCTCGCTTACGCAAGACAAGACTCACGTTTCTTTCCAGGAGAAGCAGTTAGCTCCGCATCCGTAGCCCGACTCCTCGAGTACGTTGGGACAACCTCGTTCCTAACAATCGACTGTCACCTTCACAGACTCGGAGACGTCGCGAAAGTGTTCAAAATCCCTGCTCGCAACCTCACCGCGATGCATGAACTGGGAAAATACGCTCGAGAACACTTCAAACCACGCAACCCGATCGTAATCGGTCCTGACGAGGAAGCAGAGCAGTGGGCTAGTGTGGTGGCAAAAGAACTGGACACGGAGCATGTGGCGTTTCGTAAGGTACGAGTCCGAAAAGAGGGCATGACCTCGTCCAAGGTTGAGGTTGACGCTGGTGACATTGAGGTGAAAGGACGAGATGTGGTCTTCGCCGACGATATCATCAGCACAGGTGGAACTATCGCAGAAGCTGCTAAAGCCTGCAAGAAGGGAGGTGCGAATCGCATTTTTGTTGTCTGCACCCACCCTGTCCTCGCTGAGGGGGCGCTGAAACGGATCAAAGCCGCTGGGGTGCTGAAGGTGATCGGAACAGACACTTATCCCGGTCCAATCAGCAAGGTGACTGTCGCTCCAGTCATAGCTGCTGCATTGAAGAGCTAAAAAGCGAATTTCAATTTCGAAGATGCAACGTTGACCGGTCTAATTCGGAGGCAGGTTTAGTTTGCCGCTAGACCTGGTTGTGACAGGCGCCCTCAACTGGGACATCAACCTCTTCGTCAAACGACTTCCGCGCCCTGGGGAAGAGGTTGTTGTAGAAAAGGTCGACCGGGTCCCAGGCGGAAAAGGCGGGAATGTTTCGGTCGCAGCGTCCCGGATCCTCGGACAGAGAAAAGTGGCCTTGCTGGCCTGTGTGGGAAAGGATGAGATCGGCAGGAAACAACTGTCGATTCTCAAACAGGATGGGGTGGACGTTTCCGCGGTCCAGACGCTGATCAAGCTCGAGTCTGGCCAGGCCTACATTACAGTTGATGAGAAGGGAAAGAACAATATTGAGACGCATTTCGGCGCGAATGCTGGGCTGAGACGGGATCACATCATGCTTCCTGAGGTACAGAATCTCTTCGGCAACTGCCGTATGATGGTCGTCATCGACCCACCACGACACGTGGCTGGAAGGATATTGTCGGAAGGGCGCCGTCTCCGACGATCCGTTCTCTGGCATCCGGGTGTTTTGACACGATTCGGACTGGAGGAGTTCAGTGGGGAAATGGAGGGTTTGGATTACCTAGTCTTGAATGAACATGAGGCGCTGGCGTTCGCAGGTGCGCGTAGTCTAGCAGAATCTGTGGCCGCCTTCAACAAGGTCGCGCCAAAGATGAAAATCCTCGTTACGCTGGGGAGTAAGGGCTTCGCGTTTCATGAGCAGGGGAAGCAGTTGAAGATGAAGAGTGTTGACTTGGCGAAATTGGGGCGGAAGATAGTGAACACGACTGGTTGTGGAGACGCGTTTGTCGGGGCGTTCGCAGCCTACAAAGTCCTAGGCCTAACTGACATCGAGGCGCTTAAGCACGGGAACATGGCTGCAGCCCTTAAGGCTGGGAGGCCAGAAACCAGAGGAAGCCCGACCCGGAAGGAACTTGAAGAGTTTTACCAGAAATACTCCGCTTAACACCCCTTCTATCTCAATGGGCTAGTTCTGTATCGTATGGTTTGTTCCAAATAGATTCTGTAGGGTTCGCTTTAATTGACGGGACGCTAACCGTTCCCCTTGTGGGGTTTCAAAGTATTGTCTAGTACTGTCGAGGTTGCAAAGTGGGATCAGGCTGTTGCATGGCTCCTAAAGAATGAGAATCCAGGTGTTCGATATTGGACCCTTACGGATATTCTCGAAAAATCCAAGAGCGATGCCGAGGCTGTAGCAGCGTTGAACGGGATTGAATCTTGGGATCCGATAGCCGAGTACTTGAGAGAGCAACACCCAGCCGGGTACTGGGGTGATGGAGAAGATGTGTACTGGCCCAAGTGGAGGGCGACCGTTTGGGCGCTGATGTTGCTCGCCGAATTGGGAGTTCCGAGGACGAATCCTTCGATTATGAGAGGGGCGGAGTATTTTCTGCGAGTTATGGACGGGCAGGATCGCTCATGGCCCCCGCCGAAGTATTCTGAGGAGGATTTGCGTGGATGGCGTTTGGTCTGGGAGCCCTGTGTAACCGGAAACATGGCCCGGACGCTTGCAGAGTTCGGATTTGAGAGTGATCCTCGCGTGCGCGAGATGTTTGAATGGCTTGTAAAGAACCAGAGGGATGATGGGGGATGGAACTGTGAGACTGAGGACTCGAGAGAGGGCGAGGCAGTTCATCATAGCTCGTTCATGTCGACTATCGAGCCATTGTGGGCGTTTTCTTCCCTAGAGCGTCAGAAGTGGCCGCGTGGTGGGCGCGAAGCGGTCGAGAGAGGAGTCGAGTTCCTATTGATGCATCGCTTGTTTAAGAGCGATAAATCTGGCAAGGTGATTCGGCCGGAGTGGACGCAGCTACATTTTCCACTCTTCTACTTCTACGATATCCTTCACGGCCTAAGGGTTGTAACGGCCCTGGGGTTTGGCGGAGATGGTAGGACCAAGGATGCTCGGGACTTGTTGCTGTCGAAACGGCTGCCGGACGGGACCTGGCCGATGGAAGCCACATACCTCCGATCCCTGCGACGGAATTTCGTGAAAGATGAGAAGACGGGACAATGGCACTCAGTGAAGGAGGAAGGCATTGATCTTTCGAACATCTACAAGAGTACGGGAAAGGTAGTGGAGGTTCCGAGCATTTACTCAAGCCTAGGTGAGGTGGGAAAGGCTAATCCCTGGGTGACCCTAAACGCCCTTAGGGCGCTCAAAGACAAGGAGTGAACGGGTCCACAGTGTCGCGCTCGATTGCCATCCGGCCCTTCAGATCTGCTGTTTTCACGAAGGGCGGGGCGCGGGAAAAACGACCACCCCGGGGGGGTCGAGAAAAGCATGCTTATTTTTGGAGGGAAAGTTACGGAAAGTAGTCCGGAACGCGAGCTTCTTCTTGGTGATAGGCCAGTTTCCGGGCTACGCCAAGAGCGAAGCGTAAGGGAACGAAAAGGCAATCGCTACTTGTCGGGGTTTGGTTTGGAGAGGCTTTTCTGTTCTTTCCAGGTGGACCCGCAAACGTGGCAGTTGTGATATCTAAACTCGTCTGTTTCCCCTGACGAACGAGTACAGGGTCCCGTAGTCCCGCAGACTGGACACGTGTGAGTCGTCTGCTCCAATGTCTTGGTCGGTTCCGAGTGTTATCCCACCCTGATTATCTCTTCCTGTGGCTTAGATAGTTGTTGGTAGCCGTTCGCTGTAACCAAGACATCTTGCTCCAGATTGCACGTTCCAAGCTTGCTTGTGACTGAGGGTTCGATCGTGAAGACCATGTCTTTCTGAACCGGCTTCTCCACCTGTTTACCGTATCTATTCGGCCACCTTGGACCTAGGAGAGGGCCGATCTCATGGGTACTCCGGCCCAGAACATGTCCCAGGGCATGCTTGTATTCGGGATAGCCTCTCTTGACGATTACTTTTCTGCCAGCGCTATCGACTTTGTATCCTATCGTTCCTGGCTTTAGTGCCACGAGAGCGGCATCGTTTGCCGCTTTGGCAGTCTCGAACATTCGCTTTACTGAGTTCGGAATGTTTCCCGGCCCAACGAAATAGACTCGCTGGATGTCGCTGCAGTAGCCTTCATAGTTCACTCCGAAATCGAGCTTGACAAAATCACCGTTCCGGATGGTTGTGTTGTGGTATCCTATGTGTCCCATGGGATTGCCCGCAACATTCACAGAGGGACAGCGGTCATAAGCCCACGCTGTCGATAGACCCTTTTCAGCGACAAGCTTGTGAGCGAACTGGTGAACATACTTGTCCTTCTTACCGGGTTTGATAGCATCCTCAACTTCATCGTAGATTTTTTCGCATTCGACAATCGCCTTCTTTACTAGTTCGATTTCTTCCGGGACGAGCCTGGCACGAAGAGCAATAGCCAAATCTTCCCCGGAAACGAACCGTTTGGAATATCCCTTTAGAGCCCGTTTGAGATACATCTCCATTCCGCTCGTTAGACCGTCTGCGGCACCCTCGTCGTAACTTGTGTTGATTGCGATGCTCTTCGGCTTTCTTTTCGCGATGATCTGTTTCAACTTGGGAGCCGCGCCCTCGCTCGCATACCCGACGACCTCGTCGTAGAACTTGTTCTGCTTGATCGTTTCGACTTCTAGACTGCCCACAACTGCTGTCTTCGTTCCATCGTGGTCGATAATTGCGGCGGAACGCCAGGTCAGATCGCTAAACCTCAGATCCTGAGCAAGCGGATCCTCGTTTCCCTCCCGTGTAAAAGTGATCCAGATGTCTACTTCCCCCTCTCTCATCGCCTGCTGAATCCACTTCAGCTTCTTCCTAAGAAACTCCATCCTGATCGGGAATTTATCGAGCTTCACGCGCTATCACCACCGGTGAAACGACTTATTGCTTTCTATCGAAACGATCTGGATTGCTCTGACGGCTGACGACAACGTTGGACGAGTCCAAAGGTATGTCCTAGGCGCTTGATCTCCTGCCGGCTGAGCACTAAGTCTATTACTGCTTGACTCCCTAGGAAATCGTCGAGATGCAACAAGGACATTACTCTGCAAGGCAATTCGCGAGAGACGTCGATGCAAACGTTCGGAAATATCCGAGTGAATCGGAGGTCTTGAGGCAAGTCAAGCCTCTGTTGGAGAAATTGATTCGAAGCGCCAGCTCTGTTCCAGTACAAGCATTCACTCCGAGAGGAGATAGGTTCGCGATGAACCTGATACACATGCCAAAGGACGAAATGTTCTCGATAATTGGAGGAGTTTGGCATCCGGGCCAGACGACTCCAATCCACGACCATCTGACATGGGCACTTATCGGGGTCTATGATGGCGAAGAGAGGGAAGCACTGTTCCGCAGAACAGATGATGGATCGAATCCCAAGGTTGCGAAGATCGAGAGGGTTAGCGAGAAGATCAACACTAAGGGACACGTGACAGTTCTAGGCCATCGTGGCATCCATAGGGTCGACAATATTTCTGGACAACCAACGACAAGCATTCACGTTTATGGCCGCGATATTGGCCATGCGGAACGACATAGCTACGACCCCGTTACCGGAGAGATAAGCAGGTTCATCTCAGGATACTGCAACGTCCTCCGAGACACAGAACGATTCTAGAAATAGGGTTCCTCAGGATCTGAATCGTTCGCCTGACGCTTCTCTGCTTCTAGCCACCTTCACCTGACGCTGCGCTTCAAACTCACCGGGGAACTGTCCAATCAGGAAATATTTGAGCGGCCATGGCATCCGCAAAGTAACTTTTTCAAATACTATGAATAGTGCCCAGCTGAACGAGAAGACGAACCCGGTCAGTTTTTCATTGTCCTTGATCTCCTAGGAGACTAGTCTAATTTCTCGCTTATCTCCATAGCGTCTTTGGTACTGTCTGAGAATTCCAGAAGGGTTTCCAATGTCCGGCTCTTGTAGGGACCCTTTTTCCTAACATACTCCAGATAGTCTCCCATCTGATCCTTGAATATGCCCACGTTGTCTGCGACGATGACGCTGCCCTTGTGAAGATTCTTCTCTACAGCCTTCAGATATGCGAGATATTGCGTCTTCTCGGCGTCCAGGAAAACTAGGTCGAAGCTTCCGGATAGCTTCCCCAGTTCTGTCCTTCCATCTCCTTCAATCACCCTGATCCTCCCTTCCATGTTGGCTTGCCTGATATTCTCCACGGCTATACGCACATGTTCGGGATTCTTCTCGACTGATATGATCTCGGTTTTAGGAGGCGAATTCTTGGCCATCAGTATTGCGGAGTACCCGTAAAGGGCTCCAACCTCCAGAATTCGTCTCGGCCTTGTCTTGTTCACGACCTCAGCAAGGATCTTTCCCTTGACAGGACCAATGGATGGAATGAACGAACGTTTTCCGATCGCCTCAATTTCTTGAAGGACAGTGTCCGCGGGGTCCAAAGGCTCCTTCATCACTGCTGTCCTCTCAGTTTGGCCATCTATACTTAACGAGAGCATCTAGAATTCTGATTTCGACACAGTGAGAAGTCCGGGGCCAACACGTGAGCTAGAAATCGCCCTTCTCTGATATGAGATCAAGGCATTACTGACGAGCGGTTACGTATCGATTCTCAAACTAACGGACGGTCTATTGGAACCGTGTTAAGTTCTATGCACGAGCGTACGATCGTACGTTTAAGAGAGCCATTCGCTGGCTCGGTTGAGCTCATCCCCACGCGTCAATACTTTCACCCCTGTTTAGATTATATCCATCCCGTATACTTCCCCATCTCAATCTCGCCACAAAAGGAAATCAGAGCATAGAAACCGAAGATGATACCCCTATACAGGCATCCTGACGACTTCCGAAGCCCTGAAGCTTGGAAATGGGCTTCGAATGGTCGAAAACCTCCGATTTACCCCTCTATGCATATAGCCGGGGCCGCTTAGACAAATGTTATATGCTTTAGCCCCTGTAATGGGGGATTCATGGGTATGGAAATCGTAGTCCGGGTTAAGGTTGCCGACGGCGTCGAAATGGAAGTGCGAGGCGAGAAGGAGTGGTTCGTGGAAGCATTGGACCAACTTCCGGGAATGGTTTCTAAGCTCAGGGATTCACTATCACCCGCGAGTCCATCTATCATTCCACTGGCTGAAAGTCGTGAAATCGAGAGCCTTCCAACCATCATTCGGCCAAAGGGTACTCAGGATGCGATTGTAAAAGCGGTATCTACGGCTTGGGGTAAGGCTACCTCTAGAACTGCAAAGGAGATCGACACGGTACTCAAACACAACGCCGTCCACATCAGCGAAGGAAGTTTGACGGGATCGCTTACTCTCTTAGTGCAGGCTAACAAACTGCGAAGGTTGAAAGTGGGAGGGACCTACGCCTACACTCTACCAATCTCGAAGATGGAGTCGGAACAGGCACCGGAAATCCCAGCATGACTCCTAAACCCAAGACCTACGTAAGAGACGCGAGAGCGAAGCTCCTCATCTACGTCGTTCTTCTCGTCCCGGTACTATACATGTTCCTTGTGTCTATGCCGCCCATGGCCCCAGCTTTATCCTACGGCTGGTTCGCCTTTCCGGCCCTGGTTTATGGACTCGTTCTGACTTTTGTTGCTGCAACGGGCGAACTGTATACGAACAGATTCTGGAAAGAGATTCTAAGATCGTGACCGCGAAGTCGTCGTTACTCCTATAAGTTATGTCAGTAGCATCGACAATCCTCTGGTACGTTATCCTATCAGCCATCGGATTCGCTGTGGCTCCCTACTCCACGCCGAGCGGCATCTTTACGCTCGTCCAAATAGTGTTGCTCTTGGGAGACATAGGTGATGCCGAAAAAAGCAACCGACTTCTCCAGAATTTTACTGCGGCTCTTATCAACGGTGGGATCGGATGGGCGGTCGGGGATAGCATCGCCTATATTGGTGGCATTGTCGTTGTTGTTATCGTAATCGCAAAGGCGCTTGACCGGCTCTGACCGCAACTCAAGAGTGCAGAAGTTTTGATCGCTCAAGAAGGTTCGCGGCTAGGAGAAAGTGGGCAGGGACTGAAGGCTCGAGTAGACCCCGAAACACATGAATTGATCTTCTTACAAGCGGAAAGGAAGAAGCGTCGTAAGTCCCGATTGATTATCACATACAGAAGAACAGATTGACAAGACCTGCTAAAGATATATCCGATGCCTACCTAGTTCTCTAGAGAGACAGTAGCCCCGGTTCAAATCTAGCGAGTAACACGGTTCTAGGCAGGAAGGGAAGGGGAAGCGGCAAGATTGCAGGTGAGAATGCTCAAGGGCAAGATTCACAGAGCCAGAGTCACAGGTGCTGACCTGAACTATGAGGGAAGCATCGAGATAGACTCGTCTTTGATGGAAGCGGCTGGAATTCTTCCCTTCGAGAAAGTAGACATCTGGAGCATCACCACCGGTGACAGGTTCTCCACATACGCCCTCCCCGCAGAGAAGCGGACCGGAATCATCGCCCTTAACGGTGCAGCCGCACGAAAAGTACAGCCGGGAGATGAGATCATCATCACAGCCTTCGTATCGATGAACGAGAAAGAGGCCGAACACTGGAATCCGAAAATTGTTTTTGTCGACGAGAAGAACCGGTTTAAGCCCCTAACACACTCTCCGAGAGCGCTGACCAATAGACGCAGACTGACCCCGTAGCCCACGTTCTGCAAACAGCAAATTTCCGTTCTCTTCAGTCCAGTTTCAGAGCCGACGCTAGGAACATTGGGACCTTAGCTTGCTGACCTTCCTGCATGCAGGAACAACAGGACGACAACGTTCCGGTCTTCACGTTGTCTAATCCACTTTCCTTCATCATCGTGGCGACATTTTCCATCTTGAACCCAAGCCACAAGTCCGCATGCTCCTTCCGCAACCATTCGTAGCTATGCTCCTGCAAGTCCGAGATCGCGATTCTTCCGCCTGTTTTGAGCACCCTAGACATTTCCGAGATCGCAATCTCTGGATGAGGACAGTGGTGTAGGACCATATTTGCAATTACTGCATCTACCGACGAGCCCTGGAATGGCATACTCTCAGCGTTTCCGATTCGAAATTCCACATTCCCTCTTCCCATCTTCGCAATCGCTTCTTCACTCATCCCTCTGGAGAAATCGAGAGCGATGACTTTCGCGGCAATCTTCGCAGCCGCTTCTGTTAGAAATCCTGTTCCAGCGCCTACGTCTAGAAGTGTATCGCTGGGGCTGACATGAACGGCGTTCAGAACAGCTTCCCGGACCTCCACGCCGTAGAAGCTCTTTCTCAACACGTCCCACTGAGGAGAGACGAGTTCGAAGTAATCTCGTACTTTGCGGGACATGGACATCTAAACGGTCCAGCTGGAATCAGTTAAAGAATATGCAAGCCTAGGGTGAGTCTCTAGGGTGAGAAACGGCAAGATGGTGGCCTCATGGTAGTTGAAGCCGATTTCTACAGGGTCCGGCTTCGATTCAAGCGCCTCTTCGCCGACCCGGCAATCTTCGAAGACCAGAAGAACGCCGTTCGACGATTCCTCAGCTACCCAAGTCCCTCAAACGACCAAGTTGCCATTTATCAAATAACAGACAATATCGCACCGATTGACAATGTCGGGAAATCCCCCGACGTTGCAGGGACCGCCCGGTACGTTCACCGGGGAAGGGTCGTACGTTCAGAATATCTGGAAAACGTGAAGGTGACGCTAGAATACGCTGATTTTGGTAGCGGCCTCTCGCCTTACGATCACCAAAGACTATGGAATAGGCAGAGATGGGGACGAATGGACTTTAACATCGAGGAATTTCATCATGAGCGCTTGAAGATCGAGATACCTGATATTCCCGAGCTCTATGAAATGCTGCGCGCCAGAGCGGATCCGACTACGCTCGTTGACGTTGAGCTTCCAGACCTTCTCGACAACTTCTTCCGCTCTGCCGTAGGCTATTTGGAAACTCGATTGAAACAACTTGCTGAACGGGAGCATCAGACGATCGACGTCTATGTTGCCCGAGACTTGCTTCCCGAGGAGAAGCAGGCCTTGGAGAAGCGACTTACGAGACCTTCGACTCAATCCACGATCTACATCTTGTTATCGAAAACCGCAGGATCCGCGGCGCTCTAGCGATTTACTCTCTTACCGGAAAATCTAGACGACTTGTCTGTAGGATTCGACAAATTCCGGATCTATTACTCCCGACATGACTCTCTCGGAACCGTCGGGAAGTATCACAGGTGTGCCTGCGGCGTGATAGGGAAGCTCGAACCTCTCCAATTTCTCAGGAGACTCGACTTCGAAGAGCTTACGACATGCACCGTTCTGGTAGTGGAAGCAGTAGATTTTCTCGACGCGTCTCTCGCCAAATCCGCCAGCTCGACCTCCAGCAGCGTGAGAGTCCTCAGGAAGCTGGAGAATATAGACGGAGTTTTCTCCTTGAAGGGTTTTCAGGTCGACAGGGCTTTGCGCAACTAATATCCGACGGCCTTTTTCGGAGATGAGAAGGGCGAGCTCTTCGAGAGGACTCATGCTCTCCTGACCCACCTCGTCATGTAGAAATATCTATGCCGGGCACGACTCAGAGGAAACTGATAGTCGCGTCCTTTCTGCCGATTCGGACAAGTTTTTCGACCTCTTTGCTCTCTTCCTCGGTGAGCGGGTTGTAGAGCCGGTGGTCGTTGTTGTAGCCTGAGTACCGGCCGGCTATGAGATATGCGTCCTTGTTCGCTTCTTTCAAGACCGTGACACGATTCAGCGCATCCTTCGCAGTGTAGACATAGAGGGGAGTTGGATCGAATTTTTCGATGTCTTTCTTGGAAAGCTGCTTTTTTTCAATGGGCATTGGCCCTTAGCCCCAGCCCCTACCTTGCTGTGATCTTAGTTAAGCCTTCATGGAGGAACGCTACTCTGAACAGGTCTAACTCCAAAAAAAGTGGGGATGTTCATGGGTGCAGCATTTTCTTAGTCTACTTTCTTGGCCTGACGAAGGCTGCTGCCACTGCAACGAGCACGGCGACAAGTGTCAGGGCTCCCCCTACAATGAGGGCTGCGGCAAGAGTCAACACTTGTTCTGGTGCTCCTAGGCTGGCTGCTTCGACCGTCACTAGAAAGTTGCCGATGGCGTAGAATAGTCCGCCTACTATGAAGCTCTTGAAGTGGTCGAAGACGCCAGGGAAGCTCTCCGTCAGAGTACTGTTCTCCGATAGCGGTGATGCACCGAGGAATATTGCAGATACGAATGCGTAGCCTGCGATGACGAGCATCGCCCATCCTTGGAGAGCTGTCTGAGCCGTTTTGAGAGAAGCGAATGCAGTTGAGGTTAGGAAGACACTGAAAGCGAGTAGTACAGCGCCAACGGCGAGGCTGTGCCAGTTCTTGAAGGCTGTGGTCATTGCATGCCTATACGTTTCTGTTGCCATTCTTCTTCGAAGTCGGGCGCGAGTCAGAATCGGGTATGAAAACCTGTTTTTGTTCAAGACTTGGACAGTGATTTACGAATTTTTCAGCCAAAAAAGACCGATTCCCGGCACATTACTCCTTCGGAATCATTTTTTACTTACTCGTAGTACGAAAAGTAAACTCCGATTCATCAGAAGGCCACTTTGTGGCCTAACAGGGACACCCAAAGAAGCGAGGCTGGTCCTAGCCTTCTCGATTCCTCGTTTAATATGGCTTAAATGGGAAACATCAACCCGAATCCTTCTGATCGAAGAATGAAAATGTACATGGTGATACTCGGCGTAATCCTGCTGATAGCAGGAATAGGCGGAGCCGCTTACTACGGATTCGTACCTAGAACTCGAGTCTACGGCGCCATCGGCGTTGCTGTCGTCGGAATCGTCATCGCAGCCTTAGGCGCAATGATGAAGACAACCAGCGTAGGTGCAACCACAACGGGAAAGTTCACGTGCGCAAAGTGCGGTGCTAAGTTCGGCTCTGAAGCAGCTTTGAACCAGCATACTAAAGACAAACACGGAATGTAACTCGCCCAACGCGCTTTTCTTCAGAAACATACAAACACTATAGCACGTTTCCGTGTCCTGCTGCTCTCGAATTGTTCCCCTTTTTTCTTGCGGAGTCCAGATATTTCGGAGCTCATCCAAGCTAGGGGCGGATGCCATGGAGCTAAGAGCTTCGGAACTTCGTATTTCTAGACCTTGAGCTGGCCTGATCTTCGGAGAGATTCAACTTGGCCCTGAGTGTACCGGAACATAATGTCACCGCGCTCTGGCTGGAAATCCCAAGGAGCGACTAGTACAGTATCGCCCATCTTTATCCAGACACGGCGCTTCATTTTACCGCGGATTCGACAAACTCGGGTGACGCCGTCAGCGCACTCGACGAGTACCCTGTCGTAGCCAAGGAGATTCTTTACAGTCCCATAAAGCTGGCCTGGACCAGGTGTGAGCATCTCGCTGAGGTTGGCCTCGCTGAGGACCTTTCTCTTGCCCATGCTATCATCCCACTAGGGCATGGGAGTAATATTAAAGGCCAAAAGTACAGAGTGTAGTTCCGGGACGATTCAGTTTTTCCACTTGACTGAACAACCGAAAGGTCTTGTCTCTTGAACGGAAGGCTTGTGGCCTGCGAGGATTGCGTCTAAGGCGTTTCTTAGATCTTTGGTCTTCACTGATTCCGGGTTTCGATTGTCATCAATTCTACCCTTGTATTGAAGGCGGCGTTGCTGGTCAAACGCGAAAACGTGCGGTGTACAAATTGCGCCATATTTCCTGGCGATCTCCTGTGTGTCGTCTCTCAGGTAGGGAAAGTTGAAGCCGCGTTCCTCTGCCCTCTTGATCATGTTTGGATAGCTGTCTTCCGGATATCCGGTATCGTCGTTGCTGTTTATCGCCACTAGGGTAACTCCTTTAGGTGAATAGTCCTTCTGGATCTGAACCATCCGGTCTTCGTAGGCCTGCACGTAAGGGCAATGATTGCAACTGAAAACAACAACCACCGCTTTACTGTCAGAGAGGCTGTTCAGGCTGTGAGTCTTGCCATCGACTCCTTTCAGTTGAAAATCGACCGCGGACGCGCCTAACGGAAGTCCGACTGAGTCAAGGGTTGTAGGGGATGAAGGCATAGCGGATTGGGATGAGCAAGGCCTTAGAAACCTTTCCGGGCTTCGACTCCCGAGGGAGAGGTCGGAATGAAGGCAAGAGCGATGGTAGGCGTCTCAGGGTTCAGTTATGCTGGATGGAAAGGAAACTTCTACCCGGGTAATCTGAAGAGTGAGGACTTCCTGTCCTATTATTCTCAACGACTCAACAGCGTAGAGATCAACAGTTCTTTCTACGCCCCTCCCAATTCCGCGATGGTAAAGTCATGGGCCAGCCGAACTGGAGATAATTTCAGGTTCTCGTTCAAAGCCCCGAGACAGATTACTCACATTCTGAAGCTCGGGAAGGGATCGGTTGAGGCCGCGGAGAGACTCGGAGTGACACTGAGATCTCTAGGAGAGAAGAAAGGTCCGGTTCTGTTTCAACTTCCACCCTACTCGAAACAAGACTTGAACCTTCTGGAGGATTTTCTCGCGAAGACTTCCAAGATTGGAGAGAAAGTGTTCGAGTTCAGACATGAATCCTGGCTGAACGATCACACCTATACTACTCTTGAGAAACATGATGCTGACTTCTGCATCGCAGAGACAGAGGATATGAAACCAGTCTTCAAAGTAACGGGGAAGACGCCGTATTTCAGGCTGCGAAGAGAATCGTACGATGCGAAAATGATTGATGATTGGATCGGGAAGATCAAAGAAACGAGCAAGGGAAAAGAGTCAATCTACGTCTACCTACGCCACGACGAAAACGGAGACAACGCTTCTAGGGCATTGAAGATTCTAGAATCGTTGGCTTGAGAAAGAAGAGCCCGCTCGACTCAGCGGTCGTGAACGGTTGTCTTAGGTTGTTTTTGCAGCTGCTTTCTTTAGCTCTTCATAGTTCGGTTCCTTGCTAGGGTCATCACTGACCCATTTGTAGACAACGACTCCATTGTGATCTAGTATGAACACTGATCTTTTTGCAGCTGTGTATCCTTTGAGGTTGCCGAAGTTTTCGTGGTACACGTTGTAGAGTTTCACAACCTCTCTATTGTAGTCGCTGAGAATTGGGAAGTTGAGATTGTTGTTCTGCGCAAAGGCTTTGTTCGTGAATGGATCGTTGACGCTTATTCCTACGACCTGTGCGTTGATCTTGTTCAGGTCCTGCATGTTATCACGCAAAGTGCACATTTCACGGGTACATACGGTCGTGAATGCCCCTGGAAAGAAGGTGAGCAGTGTTGCGCCGTTGGGTTTGAGAAACTCGTTAAGGCTGCGAGGTTTTCGATCAGTGTCTGGGAGTGTGAAGTTTGGAGCCTTTTCGCCCTGGTTGACCATTGACAGTCGAGTTTCGCGGTATCCGACGGATGTTTCTAAACTTTACAGCCCTCTGATCTTGAAGACCAAGTCCCAAAGGGACAAGAGGCCCTGGTGAATTCTGAAATAAAGTTGGGGAGCCTAGGATTGTTTCTAGGCCCACTAATCGTCGTTGTCGTTATCTTTGTCGTCGGCGCAAGCATTACCGTCGTGCGCATCATGGCCATGTGAGTGAGGTCCGTGAGTGTTGGTAGTGTCGTTGTCGATCTTGGTCGAGTGAGTTGCGTCGTGCTGCGGGTTATGTTTGGCCATAGCGGCCATGAACCCGTGTGCTTTGCCCATTATTGACGTGTCCTGCTTGTCATGTCCCTTTGCAAGGTGCTTGCCTTCGTTAGTATGTCCACTCGGGCCTGTATTGTCGTCAGAAGTGCACGTTGTCGGATTGGTCCCCGTTGAGGGGCTAGTCGGCGTTCCGCCATTGTTGTTGTTGTTGTTGGTGTTTCCTCCATTGTTGCTTGAGGCTTGTAGTGCTGGGCCGCGGAGGAGGAATGGCACTAGGAAAGCGCCGATTCCGGCGACGATCAGGGCGATGGCGCCCACTTTGCGTTTTGTCGATGAATCCATCCTTTGTTTTCCTATCTCCTTTTCTTGGAGTTGAGCACGGGGTGTGCGGGCTGGGTATATGATACAACGATTTGAACAGCCAGGAAGGTGTCAAATCGAGCCTGCTAGCCCAGTTGATCTTTGAGTGTCTGAGGGTGTGTGATTTCGAGCTATAGCACTCGAAGAAACAGGTACAGGATGAGAAGGTTGGGAATGGTCACGAGAAGTCCGATCTTTGAGAACTCTACGAACCCGAAGCCTGATCCTCGGCTTTCTGCCTGCTCTAGAACGATTAGGTTACTGGCCGCGCCTAGGAGACTGATCCCTC
>Ga0209058_1001078_pt1 | contig 23392 bp, 22 predicted proteins | sample GraSoiAngelo_147_FD_185904 | JGI IMG/M metagenome (GOLD analysis project Ga0209058, IMG submission 185904) | Grasslands soil microbial communities from the Angelo Coastal Reserve, California, USA - 14_1009_05_40cm (SPAdes) (version 2) | ecosystem: Environmental > Terrestrial > Soil > Grasslands ... | reverse complement strand
CATCAGCCGGCAGCTGTGGCTCGGCCATCGCATCCCCGTCTACTACTGCGAGAACGACCACGTCATCGCCAGCGTCGATCCACCGCACGAGTGCACCGAGTGCGGCAGCGACAAGTTCAGGCAGGACGCCGACGTTCTCGACACCTGGTTCTCATCCGCACTGTGGCCTTTCGCCACGCTCGGCTGGCCCGACGAGACCGAGGACTTGCGGACCTTCTACCCGACGAACATGAACTGCACGGCCCGCGAGATCATCTTTCTCTGGGTCAGCCGCATGATCATGACGGGCCTCGAGTTCATGGGCGAGGTGCCGTTCGCGGACGTTGCGATCCACTGCCAGGTGCAGGCCGCCGACGGGCGCAGGATGTCGAAGTCACTCGGCACCGGCGTCGATCCGCGATCGATCGTCGATCAGTACGGCGCCGATGCGCTGCGCGCGTGGGCGGCATCGGTCGCGATGTCGAGCCAGGACGTGCGTTACGACGAGACACGTGTCGAGGGCTACCGGCGTTTCTGCAACAAGCTGTGGAACGCGGTGAAGCCGATCCTCACCAGCCTCGACGGAGGCGAGCCGCGCCCGGTCCCGGAGCCGGAGAATCTCGTGCTGTACGAGGACCGCTGGATTCTCTCGAAGCTCGCCGCGGCCTGCGACGCAATCGCGAGAGGGATCGAGGAGTTTGCATTCCAGGACTCGATCAACGCCGCCTACGCGTTTGCCTGGAACGAGTTCTGCGACTGGTGGCTCGAGGCCGCGAAGCCGAGGCTGAAGGCGGCCGACCCGGTCGCCCAGGCGATCGGCCTGTACAGCCTCGACGCGCTGATGAGAGCGCTGCACCCGTTCATGCCCTTCGTCACCGAAGAGCTGTGGTCGCGCCTCCCTGGCGAGCGCGACTTCGTGATGAGGAGCGCCTGGCCCGACGACGCAAGCCGCTATATGGACGCCCAGGTCGAGCTGGACTTCGAATCGCTGATGGCCATGGTTTCCGAGATCCGCTCCTACCGAAAGTCGGTCAGCGGCGCGCCCGCCAAGGGCGGGGCGGTGAAGCTGGACCAGGAGTGGGACGACGACTGGGTCCAGGCCCTCACGCGGATCGGCGATGTCGCGGTGACGGACCAGCTGCCGCCCGGAAAGGCTTTGGGCCTGGCCGGTGGGAGCGTCGTGTTCCCCGAGGTCGAGACCGCGGACGCGGCGGTGACGGAGAGGAAGATCGCGCAGCTGCGCAAGGACCTCGAGCGCATCGAGGCCAAGCTGGCCAACGAACAGTTCATGGCCAAAGCCCCGCCCGAGGAGATCGCCAAGCAGCAGGGTCGCGCCGATGAGCTGCGGGCCGCAATCGACCGCCTGACCTGACGAAATACCCTTAGCGCGTGCCGCCAGTAGCGCTCCCAAATGAGAGGGAACCCGCGCGGTTCCCTCTCATCGGGCCGCTCAACGGCCTGCTTGCGACCAAGCGAGCCAACTCGTAATGCAGGCCGGATTCGCGGCCCTGCTCTCCCTCCCTGCGATTGCGACGTTTGCTGGTTCCAGATACGTGGAGTCGCGGCCGGGCGAAGCCCGACCGCCCCTGCCGCGACTAAATACCCTTAAGCGACTGTGCCGCCGATAGCGCTGCTCGCGCCGATAGCGCTGCCGGTCGCCGCCGCGGTTGTGGCGGCGGCAACCTCGCGTTTCGGCGAGAGCATCGCGCGCATTGTCGCGGCGGCAGGGGCATGGGCCGCGCTCGCCGCCGTCGCCGTGCTCTGGCTCACGGTGCGCTCGACGCAGGAGCTCTCACTCGGACCGCTCGGGTTCGGTGTGGGCCTCGACCTCCGACTCGACGGAGTCGGGGTCGTGTTCGGGGTCATCGCGCTGGTGCCGGCGGCGCTGCTGCTCACGCTGCAGCAGCGAGGGTGGCAGGAGAGCACCGTCGCATCACTCGCGATCGCGGCGGTCGTGCTCGCGATCGAGTCGGGCAACATGGTCGTCACCGCGATCGGCGGATGCACCGCGGCGACCCTCGCCGTGGTCCAGTTCGACATCGAGGACGTCCGCGCGGTAAGGCCCTCCTGGGCGTCGGTGATGATCCCTTGGATCGCACTCGCGTGGGCTGGCGTGACGCTGCAGATCGATGCCGGCACGGCGGCCTATGCAGCCGTGCCTGTTTCGGCGCTCACCACGCAGATATTCACGCTCATCGCGATCGCCGCGCTCCTTGGCGCGGGCATCGTTCCGTGGCGAGGCTGGGCGGTCCGCATCTGGATGAGGCCCTCGCTTCGCGCTGCGAGCGTCACCGCGGCAACGCTGCTGCCGCTCGGCCTCTACCTCCTGGTTCGCGCGTACGAGCTGGGGAACGGGCGGTACCCGCAGTCGTGGCTGAACCTGGCCCTCGCGACGTGGGGCGTGCTGGTGGCTCTGGGCGCCGCCGCTCGCGCGCAGGCGGCTCCAACCCGGTCCGAGTACATGGCTGAGACGGTGCCTGGCCTGGCCGGGTTCGCCCTGATGTCGATCGCCATCGGAACTGCTGTCGGCCTCTTCGCCGGCCTCGTACTGCTTGCATCGGCGGCGCTGCTCACCGCCGCCCTACCGCTGCTTCCAGACCGTCGCAGCCCCGCGGCGCTCCTGGTCGCAGCCGTGGCAGCCGGCGTCCCACCCGGCCTCGCCTTCGGGGGGCGCGTGCTGGGCCTTGCCGACGCGTTCGAGACCGGCAACGCGTTCGGACTGGTCGCCGTCGCTGGCGCGGCCGCGTGGCTGGTCGCGGCGGCTGCGGCGGCGCGATCGGTAGGCCTGCCCGCCGGCCGGCGCAGGCAAGCGACTGATGCGCTCGCACTCGTGGCCGCGGTTCTCGGCGTGATCGTGCTTGCGGCCGGGCCTGCGGTCGCGGCCCTGGCGTCGATCACAAGCGACACGATCGCCGGCGTCATGACACTTCCGACGGGAGGCCTCGCCCCAGATCCGCTGACGATCATCACGGTCTCCACCAGGCTGCCCGCGGTGGCGCTGTTCGGGCCGCTGCTGCTTCTTGGCGCGGTGGCGGTGGCGCTGTCGAAGCCTGGACCCGCGACGACGGCCGCGCAGTCGAAGGCGCCGCTGTTCGACGTGCCCGGCGCCGCCGCGGCGATGACCCTTCGGGATCGCGTGCGGTCATGGACCATCCCGGAGCAGTACCGATCCCTTTTCGATCCGGTCGCCCTGGAGCGCGTGGCCGCCGGCGGACGGCCGGCGCTGTGGCTGGCGTCGCTCGTCGCACTCGCCATCGCGGTCAGCAGATGACCGAGGTCGCAGCCTTCGTGGCGTGGCTCGGAGCCGCGGTCATCGTCCTGGCAGACAGCCGGCGCGGCCTCGCCGCGGGACTTGCCGTCGTCGCCCTCGCCGCCGCGGCTATCGCCTGGTCCCAGGGCGAGGAGGGCGGCGCGATCGTGCTCCTGGCCGGCGGCGTGCTGGGCTCGGCGCTGCGGTTCACCATCGGGCCCGACGGTTGGGGGCTGATGCAGCCGGGCTCGACGCCGCGGCTCCTGTTCACGATCGTCGTGGCCCTCGTCGCGCTGTGGGTAGCTCTTGCGGTGACGTCTGGCCCCAGCGCCGGCTTCAGGTTCACAGCGCTGACGGTGCTTGTGCTGCTCGGCGGGCGCCTACTGGAGGCCGCCGAACCGGCCGTAATGCTGACCGCGATCGCAGGCGTCGCGCTCGTGCTGGGAATCGTCTCCGGCGACGGGATCGTGTCGTACACCCTCGCCGCGCTAGTCGCAGCCGGTGTCTCGGCGATGCCGGCCCCGGCCACAAAGCGTCCGCGTGGAACCTGAGCTCGCTGTCGCGTTGCCGGCTGCGGGCGCGGCTTGCGCGACCGCGTTCAGGCCCCGGCCGAAACTGGCTTTTGCCTCGGGCGCGGCGCTTGGCGTTGCCGGCCTGGTCGCGGTGATCCTGAGCAGGGCGGACCTGACGTCCGATCAGCTCGGCATCTTGTTGACGCTGTCGCCCGCGAGCCGCGCGATCCTCATCGCCGCCTCTGCCGCGCTCGCCATCCTTGTCGCGCTGCCGCCGCCGCGCGCTGAGCGCTCGACACTGCTTCGATGGGGACTCGGAGGCCTTGCGGGAATGACCGCGATGGCCGCGGCTCCGACCCTCGGCGTCGTGGTGATGATCCTTCTGCTGCTCGTGGTGCTGCAGGCTTCGGGCGCAGGCCGCCGCGGTTATGCGATTCGTTTCCGCGCGCCTGCGCTCGCGGTGTGCCTGCTCGCCCTTGCGATCGCGTTGGCGGCGATGCAGGGGCCGGCGCTGCTGACCCGCCTCGTCGTGGTCTGCCTGGTGGCCGGACTCGCGGCCGCTCTCGGCGTGCTGCCGTACATCCATGAGTTCGATCCAGACGAGTCGACGGCAGCATCGCCGATTCCTTGGCTTGCTTTCGTCGGCCCTGTGCTCGCGGTCGTGGTCGTCGGGAAAGCCGGCGAGATGGTCGAGGGGGCGGAGGACGCGTTCGGAGCGCTGCTCATCGGCCTGGGCCTCATCAACATCGTGGTCGCGACGCTCGCCTCTTGGCGCACGTCGTCCGACGCAGAGGCGTGGCGCTACTCGTTCATCGCCGACTGGGGCCTTGCCCTGTGCGGATTCGGGCTGGTGGTGCCCGACGGCGTTGGTGCGGCGCTTCTCGTCCTCTATTCGATCCTGCTCGGACGCCTCCCGCTGTACCTCTGGTCGCGCCAGTCGTTGCGTGAGAAGGCACAGACCGACCGCCCCATCAACTTCATCGTCGCTGCGGCGCTCGCCGGATCGGCGCCGTTTGCAGGATTTCCCGCGAGGATCCTGCTGCTGCGCGCAGCCACGGCGATGTACTGGCCGCTGGCGCTTGTGCTGGCCCTGTCTTTTCTTCTGTGGCTGCCGGGATCGCTGCGGCTCGGCCGCACGATCGGCGCGCCCGCCGGTCGCCAGCTGATCGGCGTCGCGGTTGCGCTGGCGATCAGCGTCGTGTTCGGCCTTTTCCCGCGACCTCTGCTCGGGCTGGCGGGGCTGTGACACAGCTGTTTTCGTCCGCCGCCGGCGACACGCTGTCGCTGCTCGTCTACCCCGGGCTGCTGACCATCGCACTATTCGGATTGGCGATCGAGGTCACCTGGTCGGCCGTCGCGCGCCAGGCCATCGGACGTCCCAACCTTCGCTGGCGCAGCCCTCCCACCGTGCAGGTCATCGTCGCGCTGCTGGCGATGCTGGCGGCGGCGCAGTTCGCGGCGCCTTTCAATGCAGTGCCGACGCCCGATCGCAACCTGGTCATCGCCGCCATCGCCATCGGCTTCACCGCCTGGGCCGAGCTCGCCCTCGACCCGGAGCTCGTGGCCCGGCCCGGCTTGCTTCTGGTCATCCAGACCTGCTGGCTGCTTTCTGTGCTCGGTCCCGCAATCGAGCCCGAGAGCCTGCGCCCGCAGGTGCTCGGCAACGTCCTCGTGCCTGCGCTGCTGCCGGTGAAGGTCGCTTCGGGCTTTCTCTATCTGCTCTGCCTGCCTGCGTTGATGCGGTTGTGGCCGATGTCCCCGCCCGCCGAGCGGCGCGCGCGCCCGCGCTTCAACGCGACACGAACGATGCTGTGGTTCCCGTACTGCGGACTCTTCACGACCCTGTTCTTCCCGCCGTCAACCGATGACGTCGCGGGTGCGATTCGCTTCTTCGGTATCAGCGTCATCGCCGCGCTTCTGTGCGTGGTGACAGGCACCATGCTCACGCGCCGGGGCGCGGAACAGGCGCGGGGGCTGTACACGCGGGCGGTCGCGCCGTACTCCTTCCTGGTCCTCGCACTCATCGTGGTGACGCTGGCACTCACCAGGTAACGTCCTATTCGCGAGCGAGCTACGTCCGATCTAAAGCACTTGGTAGAATGCTTCGCCGTGCCCAAGCCAGACGGATCGCTGTCGGCTGTCGTCGTCAGCGGCGGTAAGCAGTATCGGGTTGCCCCGGGAGACCGCGTGCTGGTCGACCGGTTGGCCGCCGAGCCGGGATCTTCCGTGAAGTTCGGTCGAGTCCTGCTGCTGCATGAAGGCGACACGATCGAGGTCGGAGCGCCTGGTGTCGACGGGTTCGAGATCGAGGCCAAGGTGCTGGCGCACAGGCGCGGCCCGCGGATCGAGGTACTCCGCTACAAGTCGAAGAAGAGGGTGCGCGTGCACCGAGGCGCTCGCGCGGACCTGACAGCGCTCGAGATCATGCCGTTCGGACGTAACAAGAAGGACGAGTCCGACGAGGACGCCGAGGAAACCCCCAAGAAGGGAGCGGCGCGCAAGCCTCGGGCAAAGAAGGAAACCAAGGACACCAAGGCCGCCAAGGAAACCAAGCCGGCCAAGGAAACCAAGGCGGCCAAGCCGGCCAAGGCGGCCAAAAAGTAATAGATGGCACACAAGAAGGGCGGCGGGTCATCCCGCAACGGACGCGACTCGAATCCCCAGATGCTGGGCGTCAAGATCTACGCGGGCCAGGACGTGCTCGCCGGCACGATCCTCGTCCGGCAGCGCGGCAGCAGGATCGCCCCTGGTGAAGGGGTCGGCCTCGGCCGCGATCACACGCTGTTCGCGCTGGTCCCGGGCAAGGTCCGGTATGAGCGGGTGGGCAAGGACGGCCGGCGCGTCAACGTAGAAGCGACCGCAGACGCCAAGGCCTAGCCAGAGCTCAGGCGCCCGTACCCGGCCGTTCGTCGACTCGGCTCGCGTGCTCCTGCGTGCGGGGCATGGCGGCCGCGGCTCCGCTTCATTTCGTCACGAGCCGTTCGTCCCGCGCGGTGGCCCCGACGGCGGAGATGGCGGACGCGGCGGCTCGGTGTGGGTGCGGGCAACCACGGACTTGCTCGACCTTGCTGCTTACACGAGGCGGCCACGCTGGCAGGCCGAACCTGGAGGTGATGGCGCAGGCGGGCGCAAGACCGGCCGCCGAGGCGCTGAGCTCACGCTCGACGTGCCGGTGGGCACGGTGGTCGTGGACGAGGATGGCTCGCTTATCGCCGACCTCGACCATCCCGGCGCGCGTCACGAGGTCGTGCGTGGGGGAGCAGGTGGGAGAGGCAATGTGCACTTCAAGAGCCCGACGCGGCGCGCGCCCGACCACGCCGAGCCCGGTGCGAAGGGGGAAGAGCTGATGGTCGTTCTTGACCTCAAGCTGATCGCGGACGTGGGGCTGGTCGGCCCGCCCAACGCCGGCAAGTCCTCGCTGCTGCGCGCGCTGACCGCGGCGAGGCCGAAGGTGGCCGACTACCCGTTCACGACGCTGAACCCTGAGCTCGGAGTGATGGAAGTCAGGGGCCGTGGCATTGTGCTGGCCGAGATCCCGGGCCTCGTCGAGGGAGCCGCGCAAGGCGCCGGCCTTGGACTGCGATTCCTGCGTCACGTCGAGCGCACGCGGCTGCTCGTCTACGTGATCGACGGCGCCGCTGCCGATCCCTGGCAAGACCTCGCGATCGTGCGGGCCGAGGTGGCCTCGTTCTCTGCGGCGGTCGCTGCCCGGCCGCACATCGTGGCGGTCAACAAGATGGACCTGCCGGAAGCGCGGCGCTCGCGCACACGGCGCAAGCGGACTTATCAGGTCTCGGCCAAAACCGGCCGCGGCATCCCGGAGCTGGCTGAGGGAATCGCCGAAGCGCTGACCCACGCACCGGCGCTGCCGGCGCCGGCGCCTCGCCGCGTGAGGACGAAGCTGGCGCCGGTCTCGGCTGCGCTCACAGTCCTGCGCTTTCCGTGGGGTTACCGCGTCAACGGTGACCGGGTCGAGCGCCTGGTTGAGCGGACGGACCTCGATTCCGACAGCGCGCTTGAACGGTTCCAGGTCGAGCTCGACCGCATCGGGGTCAGCGCGGCCCTCGAGTCCGCAGGCGTGAAGGCCGGCGACACTGTGCGTATCGGACCGACGGAGTTCGAGTACCAGCCGTGACGACCCCACAAACTCTGCGATCTTGCGGTGGCCCCGCATGAGGTTGGGCGTGCTGGGGGGCACCTTCGACCCGATTCACCTCGGCCATCTAGCCGCCGCCGAGGCCGCCATCGAGTGCGCCGATCTGGACCAGGTCGTGTTCGTGCCCACCGGCACCCCGCCGCACAGGCCTCGCGCGATGGCGTCAGGTGAGCAGCGCCTCGAGATGTGTCGCTTCGCCACCGCGGGCGATCCGCGATTCACGGTCTCGAACATCGAATTGGAGCGCGAGGGGCCGTCTTACACGCTCGACACGCTTCTGGCGCTGCGCGGTGCGAACCCGCATGCGGAGATGTTCCTGGTCCTGGGCTGGGATGCAGCCTCGCAGCTGCGATCGTGGTACCGGCCCGATGAGGTGCTGGCGCTCGCGCCGGTGATCGTGATCACTCGACCTGGAAGAGCCGCCCCAACGATCGATGACGTGAAGACCGCAGGCCTCGATCCCGCTCGCGTGATCCTGTGCCCGCGCCCGACGCCGTCTGTGTCAGGCAGCGACCTGCGGCGCGACCTGATGGCGGGACGACCTGTCACCGGCCGGGTGCCAGAGGCGGTCGAGCATTACATCGCGACCCATCACATCTACAGGGGATAATCGAAATGGCCTTGAAGAAGAGTCCCACCCCGCTGCAGCTCGCAAGGCTGCTGCGCGGCGCCGCCGTCGACAAGAAGGCATGGGACTGCGTCGTGATCGACGTCCGCGACAAGACCTCACTCGCCGACTACTTCGTTATCTGCGAGGGCGAGACCGACCGGCAGGTGCGGGCCATCGCCGACGCGATGGTCCAGGCCGCCAAGGAGAAGGAGCTCAGGCCGCTCGGCGTTGACGGCTACGACGACGCCGGCTGGATCCTTCTTGACTTCGACTCGGTGCTCGCGCACGTGTTCCTGCCGGGCGAGCGGAGCTACTACGACCTCGAAAGTTTGTGGAGCACCGCGGCCAAGCGGCGGAAGAAGGCGAGTTGATGGGGTTGGCCGGTGGCGCGACCTAGATTATCTGGGCGTAGCGGTCGAACACCTCGCGCAGCTCGCTCGGCGGCTCTACCTTGTGCCGCTTCATGACCTCGAACAGGCTCAGGATGTGGCGCACGCCCGCGAGCGTCACGCCCTTCTCGCGCGTCAGGTGCTGGATGACCTGCACCTTGACGATGTCCCGCGGCGAGTAGCGCCGACGGTTTGTCGCGGTGCGGTGCGGCTCGAGCAAGCTCGCGTCCTCGTAGAGCATGAGCGTGCGTGGATGCGTCTCCAAGATCTCGGCGGCAACGCTGATGGTGTACAGCGGCTTGTCGAGGTCGCCAAAGGAGCTCTGCGGCGCTCGCAATCCGAGGCGGTTGCTCATCAGTGGATCGACTTGAAGATCTGGATGATGGCCGGCCCGAGAAGCACGATCCACAGCACGGGGAAGATGCAGCCAACCATCGGGAAGACCATGCGAGACGAGGCTTGCGCGGCGCGCTCCTGCGCGGTCTGCCGCTGGCGCCTGCGCATCTCGGTGGCCTGGACACGAAGGAGGCGCGCGATGGGCACCCCCATCTGGTCCGACTGGACGATCGACTCGACCAGGTGATGCAGGTCCGGCACGCCACACACCTCGGCCATGTGCTCCAGGGCCTCCATGCGCGGGCGCCCCAGGCGGATCTCGCGCAGCACCTTGCCGATCTCGTCGCCCAGCGCGTTGTGGAAGCGCTCGGTGATGCTGAGCAGCCCCTCGTCGAGGCTCATGCCCGACTCAACGACCAGGGTGAGCAGGTCGGTCGCCTCGGCGAGCGAGCGCTGGATCTGCCGCTTGCGTGACGAGACCCTGAACTCGAGCCACACGCTGGGCACCATGTAGCCGATGACTGCCAGCACGGCTCCGCTCACGGGGGCGACCACAATCGGCGGCAGTGGCAGCTCGACGAGGAGTCCCAGAGTCAGCCCGACGATTGCGAGCAGAGCCCCCAGCCCGTAGCGCACAGACTGGAAGCCCGCGGGCGTGAGGCTGCCGGGATCGCCTGCGCGGCTGAGCTTCTCGCGCAGCTGAGCGGTCGCGATGGCCGGCAGCCGCGCCGCCAACGGCCGCGTCAGCTCCTCCAGCTGCTTCAGGGGTGAGACCTTCTCGGTGGGACGGCTCCACAACCCGCTGGCCGGGGCCCTGGCCGCGGCGCGGCTGACGTCGATGGCGATGAAGAACCCGGCCACGATGATGCCGCTGATCGTGCCGGCGATGAGCGCCTCTAAGACCACGGTCGACATCGACGCTCAGCTCTCCAACTGCGTCATCCGGGTGATCAGCAGGTTGCCGATGAGGATCAGGAAACCGGCGATGCCGAGCAGCACGTAGCCCACGACCGTGCTCGTCATCGGTGCGAAGTAGCCCGGCACGAAGACGTAAAGGCCGAGCGCCAGCAGGATGGGCAGTCCCGTGATGATGGTGGCCGACGCGCGCGATTGCGCCGTCAGCACCTCCATGTCCCGCTTGGTCTGCAGCCGGTCACGCAGTGTGTCCGAGATGGTGTCGAGCACCTCCGCGAGGTTGCCGCCCACGCGTACGTGGAGCAGGATCGCGGTCACGATGAACTCGAGATCCGGGCTGTCAATGCGCAGCAGCAGGGCGCTGAGGGCGTCCTCCACCGACGTACCGAGCGCGATCTCGGTGGTGACGCGCTCGAACTCGGTCGACACCGGCGGCGGCGACTTGGCGGCCACATTCTCAAGCGCTCGGTCGATCGCGTACCCGGTCTTCAGGGAGTTGGACAGCAGCTGGAGCATGCCCGCGAGCTGCTCGTTGAACCTGTCGCGGCGGCGCCGCTGCAAGTAGCGGATCACAAGGGGCGGCAGGAAAAAGCCGACCAGGCCGAGCACGAGGGGCCCGATCGAAATGCCGAAACGAAACAGGCCGAAGAGCGCGCCGAGAGCGACGGCGCCGATGCGGACGAGCAGGTACTCCGCAGGCGAGATGTTCAGGCCGGCCCGGCCCAGGTCCTCGGCGAGCGTGGGTTTCCCCTGCACCCGGCGACGCTGGCTCAGCGTGTCCGCGGCCGGTCGGAGTAGTCGCTCGACGAGCTCGCGCGGGGTCGCGCGCGCGGTCGTCGGTGTCGTGGGGGCCGGTGCGCGCTCCCTCCGGATGCGGTCGACGCTCCAGAAGAAGATGGCGATGGCGAGCGCGGCTGGGACGGCGACGATGACCGCGACGAGCTGGCTGCTCAAACTAAAAGAGGGAGGGGTACGCGGCCTGGACGTCTTTGAGGGTGACGCCCCTCGCCGAGTCCACGCCAGGGCAGTTTGGGTTCTTGTTCTGCGCGCTGGCCGGGTTGTAGTCGTGATATGACTCGAGCTCGTATTTCAGCGAGGCGTAGGTCAAGAACCATGTGATGAACTCGGCCTGGCAGTAGGTCACTACCACCGTCAGGCTGCTGGCGTTGGCCGTGGACGCCGGCGAGTTCGCGGGGGTCATGGGCCCGACGCGGATCACGTGAATGTCGGTGAAGATCGTCTTGGCGGCCACCTTGCCGTTGACGCTCACGGTGGCGATGACCGAGATGTAATCGTCCGGCTGGATGTAGCCGCCTACACCCTGCTGCTCGCTGGTGGGAAGCTGCACCGCCACAAAGCCGGAAGGTATGGGCAGGTATTCCGACTGCGAACCGAGTGCGGCGTCGGGCTTGGCGATCACGTTCGTGGTGACCGGCTCCCCGCTGACGATCGTGACTAGCGGGACCATCCCCTTCACGTCGTCGATCTTGTGGAAGAAAACTGAGGGCGGAAAGCCGGATACGGCGATGCTCTTGATCTGTAGGGCCGCCGCCTCGATCGGGACCCGAGGCGACAGGTCCTGGGTCGCGACAACCACTGATTGCTCCCCCGACGATTGCCCGGCGCTGGCGCTTATGGCCACCAGCACGAAGGCGACGATCACGAGTACTGCGAGGACGATGCCGAGGAGCGTGAAGGGACGGCGAGAGGTCAGTCCAGAGAGCTTAAGGCGCGCCACGGCCGGAACATCATAGGCAAGATATCCGCGTGTCGCGCCGCTTAGGGCGGGCCCGCGGTGGCCCCCAGAAACCCCAGCTCGGGCAGTCCCTGGTCGAGTTCGCGCTGTCGTCAGTAGTGCTGTTGCTGCTCGTGGGGGGGTTGGTCGACATCGGCCGCGCCATCTTTGTCACCGAGGCGCTGTCCAACGCCGCTCGAGAAGGCGCCCGGCACGGCATCTGGTTTGAAGCCCCCGATCTCGCGTCGCCCTACCTGTTCGATGCCGAGATCAAGGCCGTGGTCGACCAGGAGCTCGCCGCCGCGTCGCTGCCGGTCTCCGTCCTGAAGAACTCGAGCACGACCTGCCCCGCCGTCACGGATGGCAACAGCTATCACAACCCGCCGTACGTGAACTCGGCATATCCGCCGACGGCCAATCAGGCCTGGCTATATATCTGCTACGACAACACTGCCGGGGTCGACTTCACAGCGCCGCCGGCGAGCCAGGGCGGCCAGGACCTCAACGTCATCATCCTTTACACGTACTCGCCGCTTACGCCGCTCGTCGGCGGCCAGTTCGGGACCTTTCACCTGGCCAGCAACGAGCACATGACGGTGCAGGGATCGTGAGGGCGCGACCTCGTCCGGACGGCCAGAGCTCACAGGCGCTGATCGAGTTCGCCCTCATCTCGCCAGTGCTGCTGCTGCTCGTCTTCGGCATCATCGACATCGGCCGCGCGGTCTTCTACTACGACACGCTCAATCACGCCGCGCGCGAGGGGGCGCGCGCCGCCGTCGGAGCGTCCAGTCAGCTGCCGACCAACCAGACCGTCCTCAACGCCGTGACCCAGCAGCTCGTCGGCGCACCGGTGTCGGAGCCGTGCCCCCAGGGACCCGTAACCAGCGTCGTCCCGCCGAGCAACACCGCCTGGCTGTTCGTGACGGAGCCCAACCCGCCAGACGTCGTGGAGTCGAACCCGCCTATGAACGCGCCGGGTGGCGAATATGCGGCCAGTGCGACGGGCTCCTGCAGCGCCGTCAACCCGGCCACCGGCAATGCGAGCCTGCAGGTGACCCTTCGATTCAACCTGGTCCTGATCACCCCGATCGTCTCCCAGGCGACCGCGAACCGAATCCTGCTCACGGCGGCGGCCATCTTCCGCACGGAGTACTGATGCAACCCCATCAATTAATTGCCAGGTGGAGCCTCAGGCCGGATTCATTCCGGCCGTCACCGGGCGCCACCGTCATTGCCAGGTGGAGCCTCAGGCCGGAGCGCCCTCAGCGCGGGCAGGCGATTGTGATCGTGGCGCTGATGATCGCGGTCGTCGTGGGAATGGCAGCATTGGCGATCGACGGCTCCAGAGCCTATGCGCTCCGGCGCGACCTGCAGGCGGCGACCGACTCCGCGGCGCTCGCGGCCGCGGACAACTTCCAGCGCACTTCGAGCTACAGCTCAGCGGAGCAGGCGGCCAACAGTGCGTTCGGGATCAACCTCAGGCTGTACGGATCCCCTGCATGCTCTCCCGGCTTCGGTTCGCCTGGTGCCTCGCCGTACACCCTGGTGTGCACGTACTCGGACGGCACCACCCTCACGGACGTCGTGACCGCCCAGGGCCCGACCGGGACGAGGTTCACGCTCATCGCGTCGCGGACGCTGTCCCTGCAGTTCGGCCGCATCCTCACCAACGGCACCACGCCGACGCTCTCCTCATCGTCCGCGGGCCGCGTCAACAACCTCCTCTACTCGCCCACGATCGCGGCGCTCGACCAGGCCGGTTGTGGCGGCGCCGGCGGCTCTGCGATCAGCATTGGTGGAGCCGGCACGCTTTCGGTGACAGGCGACGTGGTTTCCAACGGCTCCATCTCGATCTCCGGGGCCACGGCGCGCGTCAGCGGCGACATCTACGCACGATGCCAGTCGTCTGTGCCGGGATCGTCCCTGGCGTGCTACCCCAGCGGCGCCTCGACTCCCTGCACCTTCCCCGACGTGGCGGGGTCGACGCGATCGGGCTTTCGCCTGGCCGATCCGGGCTTTTCTCCGCCGGCGGTGGTGGGCGGCAGCCAGCCCGCGCCCAGCAGCACCGTTGTGCTCTCGCCGGGATCCTACGCGTCCAATCCCAACTTCACCTCTGGACGCTGTTGGTTCCTGAGCGGCGGGGCGTACAAGTGGCTGAGCGGCTACACCAACACGGCCGACTTTGTGAGCAATGAGCTCAAACCGCCGGACGAACCGGCAGTCGGCAGCAACACCGTTTTGGCCACGAACCAGTTCTGGAACACGGATGGATTGAAATGCGCGGGCTCCTTCATCACTGGAACCTCGAACGACCCGAGGAACCCGGTGCGTAACGGCGTGTGGGGTATCGAGCTCACGTCGGTCCGCACCGACACCTACGGCGGTGTGAGCTACACGCGCGAGAGCGCCCCTTCCATGTGCCACACGGTCAACACGGCCACCAGGAACGACATCCTGATCCAGGTCAGCAACGCCCCTGGTGCCACCTCCTACCGCGTCTACCTCAGCTCTCCCGGCAACGCATGCGGCGGACCATTTGGGTACGCCGGCACCATCCCGGTGACCGGAACCGTGTCCAACAATCTGATCAGCCCGTGCCCGATCTACACGGGCGGAGGTTGCAGCCTCGGCAACGAGCAGCTGACCATCGATCAGAATTTCCTCGGCACCTGGGCGCCCAACCTGCTGGCGCTCCCCGGCACGATCGGTGCTTATCCGCCCGATCCTGAGACGTCGCCGCTATCCGGCTCTCTTCCGAACCAGAACCCCGATCGCGGCGCCGGGTCTGCCGGCGATCGCGCCAACGAGAACGCGTGTCTGACCGCGGGTGGCGCCTTCGCTTCGTGCCCGGCGGCGATCACACCAGGTGCGGTCGAGTTCTATGTGCCGTCAGGCGGGTGCATGAACCTGTCCGGCACCGGCGACACCTTCGTGTTCAGCGGCTACCAGTACAACTGGGTGCAGCTGTACGAGCCGGCGAACAACTCGTGCGCCAACGTGCTCGGCGCCGCCTCCAACTCGGCCCTCACGGGCCTGATCTACGTGCCCTCCGCCTCCATCAGCATGCCGTCTTCGTGGCTGTTCGAATCGGGCGGCATGGGGGGTGTCATCGCCGACACCCTGAGCATCACCGGGTCGCCGGCTCTTGCCTACACATCGGACTACGCGCCGGTCCCGTTCTCCGCTCGACTGGTGACCTGAGCGTCGGCGGCCGGCTCCGCGGCCGCCACCGCGTGTCCGTCTCCGCCCGCCGACGGTGATTCGGCCGCTCCGCCGATGGCGGCCGTAGTCTCGGCCGCCGTTTCGGCCGGCGCCGATTGCAGCCGGGACCGCACGGCGCTCGCCGAGCGCGTGTCGCGGGAGTCCTCGAACCGCTGAGCAGCCACGCCCCACGCCGACCGCGCCTCATCGCGACGGCCGAGGCCCGCGAACGCGTCCCCCCGCAGGGCCAGCGCCGCGGCGCGGTCCTTCGTCTTGTCGGCCGGCAGCAGCATGAGCTCGCTTTCGATCAGTCGAAGCACCTCTTCGTAGGCGCCGACGGCGAGCGCGTTCTTCGCCGCCTGGCCAAGGAACGACGATGTGCGCATGGCGTCGGCCGCGGTGCCCGCCTGGTACAGATGGTTTGCGATCTCGGCGGCGTGGTCCTTGGCCGTCTTGCCGTAAACGCGCTCGAGGGTGTCGGCGACTGCGAGGTGGTAGGCCTGCAGCCGCGGCAGCGGCATTGCCGCCAGCACGCGCTGGCGGACGAGGTCGTGCGAGAAGCGATAGCGCTCGGTGCCGGACCTGGACAGCAGCCGGGCCTTGGTCGCCTCTTCAAGCGCCTCACGCACCTCGCCGCCCGACAGCTCGCCGAAGGCCTCGAGCAACGCGACGTCGAAGTCGCGCCCGATCACCGCGGCAGCGGCGAGCATGCGGTGCGCCGGCTCGCTGAGCCGCTCGAGGCGGCGGCCGATGAGGCCGCGCACGCTCTGCGCGAGCTCGAGATCTTCCTCCGTGTAGCTCGCGTGCGATCGCGCGCGCACGCCACCGAGGAGGCCCTCGGACTCGGCCATGTAGAGGTATGAGTGCTCGACGAAGAGGGGGTTGCCCTCAGTCGCGGCCTGGATGCCGATCACTTGCACAGCGGTGAGCGCGCCGCCGGCGAGGATCATCAACATCTTCTCGACCTCGGCGTCAGTCAGCCTGCTGAGCGCGATGCGCTGCGCGCGGCGGCGGCGCAGCAGTCGCGCGACCACACCGGTGAACGGCCGCTCCGGGTCGAGTTCGGACTCCCAGTAAGTGCCGAGCACGACGATCTTGCTGTTGCCGAGTCGCTCGGCCAGGTCGCGCAGCAGGAGCACCGTCGCCTCGTCAGCCCACTGCAGGTCGTCGAGCACGACGAGTAGCGGCTTGGTTCCCTGCGACGCGACAAGCACGTCGAAGACCGCCCTGAAGAGCGATTCGCGCCGCTGGTCGGATGCGGCGTTGGAGCCAAGCGTCGTGCCGCGCAACTTGGCGCGGAAGCCCGGGACGAGCTCGGCGATCATGGCGCCGCTCGTGGCGGCGAGCTCTTGCAAAGGTCGCTGCGGGGCCGCGGCGATCGCACCCGCCAGGACCTGGCGGAAGGGCGCGTACGGCGCTTCCTCCTGCTCGGCGCACCGGCCGCTGAGGACGATCCATCCCTTGCGCGCGGCCTCTGCTGAAACTTCCGCCGCAAGGCGGGACGCGCCGATGCCAGGCGCCCCGGCGAGGAGGATCAGTCCACCGGTGCCGGTGGCGGCGCGGTCCAGGACGAGGCGAATGCCGAGCTTCTCCTGGTCGCGACCCACGAAGCCGTCACCCGGGGTGACAACCGGCGCGATGATGGCCGCCATCTCACCAGGGGTCGCCTCGTGCAGGCGCCACCGGTCTGGGAATCCCTTGAGCTTGTAGTGGCCGCGATACGTGAAGTGGATCTCGGCCAATGGCCCGACCAGCTGGCGCACGACCTCGGAAACGAGGACCTGCCCGCCCTTGGCCTTGCCTGCGACGCGCGCGGCCATGTTGACGGCTGCGCCGAAGATGTCGCCCGCCTCCTCGACGACCTCGCCTGTGTTGATGCCGATGCGGATCCGAAGCTTGCGGTGCGGGTTCGCTTTGCTGTAGTCGGTGATCGCCCGCTGGATGTCAAGCGCGCACTCGACCGCATGCCGGGTCGAGCCGAAGCTCACCATCACGCCGTCGCCAAGACCTTTGATGCGGCGTCCCGCGTGCTCGTTGATCTTCTCGCCGACGATCGTCTCGTAGGCCTTCATGATCTCGTGCGACTCGGTGAAGCCGCGCGTCGACAGCAGGTTGGTCGAGCCCTCGACGTCGGTGAACATGATCGAGACGGTGCCTTCCGTCTGACCCGTCGAGAGGCTGCCGATGATGGTCTCCGCGGTTAGCGGCGATGACGCGTCGATGGGCTGGCCGAGTCCGGCCGCGACCTCGCGCAGCAGTGAATGCCCGGAGCGGAACCCGGCCTCGCCCTGCGCGTACTTGACCATCTCGAGCAGTCCCGCCTCCGTGGCCTGGCGCAGCTCGCGCGAGGCGGACTCCTTGGACAGGTGGTTGGGCCTGGCGTAGTCGCTGGCCTTGATCTCGGCGCCCTCGAAAACCTGGGTGATCGCCGGCGCCAGGCGCAGGTTCAGGTTCTTGCTCGAGACGATGCTCTCGATCACGGCCTTCAAGCGCCGGCTGACGCCGAGGCCGGCGTGGCCGCCCTCGGTCTGGATCGTGGGCAGCATGCCGGCGTTGGCGATGAAGCCGCTCTGGGCGGCAGCGGCCATGCGGCCGAGCTCGGTGGTGGCGCGAGCCATCGCGGTGGCGGCCTGCAGCGCCTGCGCGGCCCCGACCGAGTCCCCGGGCGAGGCGGGGGACACGGGTGCTGCCGGCACCGGTCCCGCGGCGATCGGCGCCACCCCCTGCACCGGCACGGCAAGGACCTCGCCGAGCAGCGGCGCGGGTGACATAGGAGAAGGCGCCGCCGGAGGCGGTTGGTACGCCGGTAGCGGCTCGGCCACCGCAGGTGCCGGCGACGGCGCGGCGGACTGCAGGTCGGCCACGGCGGAGCGTGCAGCGTCGATGAGCTTGCGCATCTCCTCCTGCATCTCGGGCGTTGACGCCATCGGCTGCGCGGGCGAGGCTGCCGTGGCCTGCGTTTGCACCTGCGTAGAGGGCCGCTCGGAGCTGAAGGGCACGACCACGACCTGGCGGACCACCTTCTCCTCGCCGCCCCCGCGCTGGCCCGAGATGAGCGGGTCCTTGACGACCGGCATCATGCTGTCGGACCCGGCCGGAATGAATCGCGCCTGAACCGGGTCGAACAGGTCCCGATCGACCTGCACGCCGTAGAACGCGGCCTTGTCCAGCGCCGTGGGCACGTAGCCGGTCGCGTTGTACTCGAGCCGCAGGTCGCCACCCATGCCGAGCAGGAAGATGTCACGGAGGATCGCTCCGTGCTGGTCGTAGCCGACCACCTCGGCGATCTGTGCGATCTTGCGCCGGCCGTCCGGCATGCGGGCCTGGTGGACGATGAGGTTCACGGCTGACGCGATCTGCGCGCGCACGGCCTCGAACGGGATGTCGATCGAGGCCATCATCACCATCGTCTCCAGGCGGGACAGCGCGTCACGCGCGGAGTTGGAGTGGATGGTCGACATCGAGCCGTCATGGCCGGTGTTCATGGCCTGGAGCATGTCGAGGGCCTCGGCGCCACGAACCTCTCCGACCAGGATGCGGTCGGGGCGCATGCGGAGACTGTTGCGCAGCAGCTGCCGGATCGTGAGCTCGCCCTTGCCTTCGACGTTGGGTGGGCGGTGCTCGAGCGAGATGACGTGCGGGTGGTCGATCTGCAGCTCGGCGGCGTCCTCGATGGTGATCACGCGCTGGTTGTGCGGGATGAAGCGCGCGATCACGTTGAGCGACGTGGTCTTGCCGGAGCCGGTGCCGCCGGACACCAGGATGTTCATGCGTCCGAGCACCGCGGCCTTGAGGAACTCCGACATCGCGGGGCTCAAGCTGCCCTCGCGCGTGAGGTCGTCCATGCCGAGAACCGCGTCCTTGAACTTGCGGATCGTCAGCGCTGGACCGTGGATTGACGCGGGTCGGATGATCGCGTTGACGCGGCTGCCGTCGGGGAGGCGCGCGTCGACCATCGGGTTCAGGCCGTCGATGTGCCTCCCGGTCGTGGCGACCATGCGCCGGATCGTCTCGAGCAGCTGGTTCTCGTCGTCGAAACGGACCTCGGCCTTGGCGAGCACGCCCCGGCGCTCGATGAAGACCTGGTCGGGGCCGTTGACCATGATCTCGCTCACCGACCGGTCGTGGAGAAGCGGGTCGAGCGGGCCGTAACCGACCGCGGCGCGAAGGATGATGTCGGCGAGCGCCGATTTCTCGGCGGCGTTGAGCGTGATGCCGTCCTCGGCGAGGAAGCGGTCGAGGTATGTGCGTACCGCACGCGAGAAGGCGAGCGTGTCGCCTGTCGTCAGGCCCGCGTCGCGCACCAGCGCGAGCCTGTCACGGAAGTCGTTCGCCAGCTTGTGCAGGTCTTTGCCCTGACGGGCGGCAGCCTGTTCGATGTCAGAGCGACGGCGCTGCGGAGGGGGTCCTTCGGTGGGTGTCGTCCATGCATCGACGAACTGCATCTCGAGCAGGGCGCGTGACGCGGCGACCGCGGGGATCACGCGCTGGCGCTCGGTCAGCCGGATCTTCACCGCGAGCCCGACGCCGTCGTTGACCTGGCTCGGGTCCATGTAAGCGGGGATCCACTCCCCGTCGCGGAAACGCAGGATCGCCTTACGTCCCGCGGCCTTGTCGCCCGGGTCGTCCTCGAGGTTGGGGTCCTCGACCGATCCGAGGACGACGTACTTGATGTCCGTGAGCGGGATCAGGCGTGGCCGGTCGGGGTCCGCCTGCGTGAAGATCGGGAAGCCTGCCGCGCTGAGCGCGCGCGCCTCGGACTCGCCGTTCTCGAGACCGCCGTCCATACGGTGCACCACGACACGGATTCGCTGCGCGGCAGGCACCAGGCCGGCTTGCGGCTCGGGTTCCGTTCCCTCCGGGCCGCCAGGCAGCACCCTGAGCTCACTCATGGGTTGATCAGGCGCCTATTTTCCCCCACCGTCGTGGGGGGGCACGGGGAAGGAGTCGAACACGTCATTCGTGGCGATGCTAGCACCGGGATTACCGCCCTCAACCCCAATTCGAAATCGATTCGTTTCAGCGCAGCTTGGACTCGGGAGGACGCCGCCGGTCGACGATCCATTTGGAGCCTGGGATCCGCTTCGCGACGCCCTTCACCTCGGCTGCGCGCGAGGCCAGGGCGGGCGCGCTGCTGAAGTTGCCAGGCTTCGACATCACGATGCCGATGGACAGCGAAACCAGCGGCGTGCGGTGCGTGTGGCCGGTGCGATCCTCGGATTCGATCCATCCTCGCTCGCGGTCGGCCAGGTCGTAGAGCGCCGGCACCTCCTTGTCGAAGCGGCCAATGATCTTGGACGCGAGGTCTTCGGCCAGCGACTGGTCGGTGAGGATGACGAAGTCGTCGCCGCCGACATGGCCGGCGAAGTGCGAGGGCGAGTAGTTCTCCTCCAGCACCTCGAGGATGATCGACGCGAGCGCCTTGATGACGTCGTCACCGCGGATGAACCCGTAATGGTCGTTGTAGCTCTTGAAGTTGTCGATGTCGGGGTAGAGGCACGCGAACTCCCGCGCGTGCAGTCGATGTGAGATCTCTCGCATGATGTCCGAGTTGCCGCTCATGCCTGTGAGCGGGCTCAGCTCTCGCGTGGTGGTGGCGCGCATGATGACGGCACGCAAGCGGGCGACGAGCTCCTCGCCGATGAAAGGCTTGGTCACGTAGTCGTCGGCGCCGGCCATCAGGTGCTCGACCTTGTCCTTGATTGAGCTGCGCACGGTCAGGAACACGACCGGGATGAGGCGTGTGCGGAAGTCCTTGCGCAGCTCGGCCAGCACCTGGTCCCCGGTCGTGGATCCGAGCATCAGGTCGAGCAGAATGATGTCCGGCCGCAACTCCACTGCCGCCTCATGCGCGGCGCGGCCATCGTCGACCGTGATGGTCTCGAAGCCCGCGCGCTCGAGCACGCGCTTGAGCAGCTGCAGCACCTGCACCTCGTCGTCGACCACGAGCACGACCTCGTGATCGCTGCGTCTCGGCTTCCGGTTCACCGACCTCTCCGTCCCTTCCTCTCTCGCGATGGTCACTCTCCGGACTCCTCTGAGCCCGGCGAAGGTTGCCTGGCTGGGACCGGGATCTTCTCGGTCAGCGTCAGCGCCCGCTCGGCGGCTGTGCGGATCTCGTTCAGGTCGTTCTTGATCGCATCGGGATCGGACGTCTCCTCGGCGATGAGCTCGCAGTAGTTGACGATCACTGCGAGCAGGTTGCGGAACTCGTGCACCAGCTCACGCGACGTGAGGCGGGGCTCCGGCTCGCCGGCGAGGTTCAAAGCCGTTTCACCAGGCGCCATGTGTTGATCTCGCCATCTCTTTCATATCCCAGCTCATCCAGCACCTGGCGGGCTATGGCGAGGCCGCGTCCGGTCTCGCTGGTCGGCTCCGGCATGGCGCGAGTCAGGTGATTATGAACGGGCGGGCCGCGATCGACGAACGTGGCCAGGGCCATGTGCCCTTCCAGCGTCAGACGGAATTCGACCGGCGCGTCTGTTGGGCCGTCACTCCGCCCGTGGGTTAGCACGTTGGCGCCGATCTCAGAGAGCGCGCTCTCGAACAGCATGATGTTGGTCTCGTCCAGGGAGCCTGGTCCCTTCTCGCGCAACAGCTGCACGGAGCGGTGAAGCGTGTCCAACGCCTCGTCGAGCCGGGTCAGGGTGGCCTGGAATTCGAACGGTTGTGCGAACTCAGAAGTCAGTGAGCGCGTCCTCGACCGTTGGGTAGTAGGCGAAGACGCGGTCCAGCGTTGTGAGCTCCAGGACCACACGCACCTGCTGGTTCGGCGCGGCGAGTCGCAGGTCGCCCCTGCTGCCGCGAACCAGCTTGAGTGCGGCGATCACTGAGCCCAGGCCCGTGCTGTCGACGAAGCTGACGCCTTCCAGGTCTATGACCAGACGTGGAGGGCCGTTTTTGATCGCATCGCCGATCGCCTCCTTCAGCGCGGGCGCACCGGCCACGTCGAGCCGGCCCGATGGAACCACGACTGTCACCCCTGCCTCGGTCTGACGCGTCTGAACGTCCAGGCTCACGGATCGACAGCCTACAACGCTGGGAAGGCGTAACGCCCTCCTTAAACTCTGCGTGTGCCACCCGAAGAGACCGGTCCCAGGACACTGATAGTCGAGGACGAGGAAGCCCTGGCCAGGTCGATGGCGCGCATCCTGAAGAGCCGGAACATCGAGGCCGATACCGCGTTCTCGGGCGCCGAGGCCCGGCAGCGGATGGCCGAGGCCGAGTACGGCGTCGTGCTGCTCGACGTGCGCCTGCCCGACGAATCGGGCTACGGACTGCTGGGCGAGCTACGCGCGCTCAAGCCGGACATCGCAGTGGTCATGATCTCCGGGGTCGACGACCCGGAGCTCGGCAAGGCCGCGGTGGAGCACGGCGCGCACGGCTACTTCGTCAAGCCCATCGGCTCGACCGAGCTCTACCTGGCGGTCGTAAACGCAATCCGCCGCCGCCGGCTCGAGCTGGAGTACCAGGCCAACCTGCGCCGGCTCGAGACCATGGTCGCCGAGCGCGCGGAGCAGATGCAGAACGCAGCCCATGTGCAGGAGGGGATGCTTCCGCGCTCGCCGCTCGACGGCGAAGGCTTCGAGGTTGCGGCGCACTTCACGCCCGCCCGGGAGATCAGCGGCGACTTCTACGACTGGTACCTGCCCGACCCCAACCGCATCGCCGTGACGCTGGGCGATGTCATGGGCAAGGGCCTGCCCGCCGCCATGATGATGGCCACCGTCCGCGCGGCGCTGCGTGCGTCGGCGCAGGTGGAGGACCTCGAGCAATCGGTGCGCCTGGCGGCTCGCATCATGGAAGCACCGCTCGAGGTCAACCAGGCGTTCGTCACGGTGTTCCACGGCGTGTTCGACATCACCAGCGGCGACATCCACTACATCGACGCAGGCCACGGGCACGCGCGCATCCTGCGGGGCAGCACCGGACAGGAGAACCTATCGCTCCGCGGCGCTCCCATCGGCATGTTTCCCGACACGGAGTTCACCATCGGCTGGGCGAACCTCAAGCCCGGCGACACGCTGCTCGTCTTCTCCGACGGTCTGCTCGACCTGCGACCCGACATGGCCGTGAAGGACGTGCTCTTGCCGGCTGACGTCAGGCGCAGCGCGACGGCACAGGAGCTGGTCGACAACCTCACTCAGGGCGTGCGCGGCCGCGAGATGTCGGACGACGTGACAGTACTGGCGCTGCGGAGGAAGTGGAACCCTTCGGCCTAGCTCAAATAGGCTGAGTGGAGCTCTAGGCCGGATTCATTCCGGCCGGCACCTGGCGTGCACTTCGTACCCACTCCAGGCGTTGCCGGA
>Ga0209058_1001077_pt1 | contig 23394 bp, 20 predicted proteins | sample GraSoiAngelo_147_FD_185904 | JGI IMG/M metagenome (GOLD analysis project Ga0209058, IMG submission 185904) | Grasslands soil microbial communities from the Angelo Coastal Reserve, California, USA - 14_1009_05_40cm (SPAdes) (version 2) | ecosystem: Environmental > Terrestrial > Soil > Grasslands ... | reverse complement strand
CGTCCTTGGCTCCACCACGGGGATGGAGGTGTTGGTGATGGCCGCAATCGTCGAGACCACGAGATCTGTCCCCTGGTGGAAGGAGCCAACCAAGGATCAATGGATGGCGTGGTGGGCCGGCTGGCTGGGGTGGACGCTGGACGCCTTCGACTTCACGGTGTTCCTGCTGATCATGGTGCCGATCTCCAAGGAGTTCAACGTCTCGCTAACGGAGGTGACGGCGGTGTTCACCGTCACCCTCTGGATGCGCCTTGTCGGCGCGTGCGGCTCGGGCTGGTTGGCCGATCGGGTCGGGCGCAAGACCCCCCTGATGATCTCGATCGCCTGGTACTCGATCTGTAACTTCATCGCGGGTTTCTCTCCGACCTTCTGGTTCCTGTTCCTCTTCCGCGCACTCTTGGGCATCGGTATGGGGGCGGAATGGCCCGCGGGCGCGGCCCTCGCCATGGAATCCTGGCCAGCCCGTTCGCGCGGGATCATGAGCGGCATCCTGCAGGGATCGTGGAGTCTAGGATTCCTGCTGTCGAGCGGCGTGTACGGCATGTTCTACCAGGACCTGGGCTGGCGCGGCATGCTGTGGATCGGCATTCTGCCGGCGCTCGCCGTGGTGTTCGTTCGCTACTTCGTCAAGGAGCCGCCCGTGTGGGTCGAGAACCGCCGGCTGCAGCGCGAGCAGAAGCGTGAGGTCCGCGCGCCGCTGGTCCGCATCTTCAAGCGCCAGTTGCTCGGCAACACCCTGACCGCGTGCTGGTGGATGACCAGCGCGTTCGTGATTTACTACTCGATCTGGTCGCTGTTCGCCACCCACCTGCAGAAGGACCTCAACTTCAGCCCCGCGCAGGTCGCGACCCCGATCGCCATCGCCAACTTCCTGGCATTCGTCGCCAGTGGATTCTGGGGATGGACGGCCGACCACATTGGTCGCCGCTGGTCGATGATCATCCCGGGGATCATCACCGTGTTCGTGGCGCCCCTCTATTTGCTCACCAGCAATATCAACCTCATCATCGCCGGCTTCATCCTCCAGGGGCTGTTCGGGGACGCCCTCTATGGCCAGAACCCGAGCTATCTCTCCGAGCGTTTCCCGACCGAGGTGCGGGCGGCGGCCAGCGCCTTTTGCTACCACCAGGGAGCAATCTTCGGTGGGCTGGTGGCGCCCGTCCTGACCTACTTCGCCATCAACTACAACCTCGGCTTTGGCATCCCGATGCTGGTGGGTACCGTGGTAGGCGCGATCAGTTTCGTGATCGCATTGCTCCTCGGCCCCGAGACCAAGGGCAAGGAACTCGTGTCGGACCTCGTGGTGGCCTGAGGAGGCCTCACCCCTCGCCTCCTCACCCCTCGCCTAGAGACGGCGCCGTGGTGAAGCTCCTCTTGCGACGTTACGTTCCCTTCCTTCAATGCCGCCGTGATCGGTTTGGTTGCACGTCGCGCTTTCTCCCGCCGCGACCTGCCCCGATGCCACGTCGATCACGCGCGAGGTTCCGTCAGATGCGGTTTCCTATCGCGGCCCGACGACTCGCAACGAGGACGTCTGCCCGTTTGAGGGGGGTTCACCAAGTTGCGTTTGGGGCGCGAGCGGCGTATACACGGGCCGCGGATGAAGCTTCGACTACGTGCCCTGGCCCTTGGCGGCGGACAACGCCGTCCCCGACTGCTTGAAGGAGTGTATCGCGATGTCTGGCAGGTCGTCGTCAGACGACGGCTAGCCCGAATGCCGATGGCCGACCAGCCGACGACCTTGGCTGAGATCGCCGAGCGCCGCGATCGCGAGGTCGGGCCGCTCGACACCGTCGGGCCGGCGGGCGCCCGCGTGGGCCGACGCCTCGCAAGCGGAGTGGCGCGATTGGTCACGAGGGCCACCGTGATAGCGCGCCGATTCATCGCGCTCAACGGCACGGCGCCGCGACGCCTGGCGTCGCTCTCATGCGCACGGTGGAACGCGTTCCGGACTGTGTGCCTCGATCTTCTGCCTGCTCGCCGCTCAGTATTCAAGAGCGGACGCGCTATGCCGAGGTCGGTGCTCGTGCTTAACCTCGGCATGGCTGGCCTCTCGATCTTCTTGTCCATCCGCATCGGCCAAGCCCTAATCGCTCCGGATCCCCACCCACCATCTCGCGTCGTCCGGCCCGTCGTGGTCACGTCCCCACGCAATCAAGACGTTGTCACGAATCCGCGCTCCGGCGAGGTCTACGACGTGATCGCGACCCGGACCCTCTTTCATCCGAATCGCGCCGAGCCGACACGCTCAGAGCCGGTCGCCCTCACTCTGCCGCCACCGCCAGCGTTGGCCCTACATGGCGTAGTGATCAACGGCGACACAAGCCTGGCCTACCTTGAGGACGTCGCCACGAAGCAGATCTTTGGCTACAAGGCCGGGGACAAGTTGGCTGGCGGTCAGGTTGAACGCATCGAGCCGGATCGAGTGGTGATCATGCGGGCAGACGGTCCAATCGAGGTCCGGCTGCACCGATCAAAGGAGCCTCAGCCGGTCGTGCCGGCGCCTCAAGAGGATTCGCCCAGACGATCTCGCGGACGGCAAGAGTAATCCGCCAAGCCTCCCCGCGTTCGTCAGCGAGAACAAGATGACATCGTGGCGAACCCTGTCCTTCGCCAAAATTCAGTCCGGCGGGAAGTGGTTGATCTGGCTGGGCTGATCCAGAGAAAATTCCGGCTCGATGGTCACCCTCCTGCTCCAGCTGCTTCGCCTCCTGCCCTTTCTTTGCGGCGGCCACCGCCAGCTATCACCGGGCTCGCACGCATCTCGCGCTCGACAAGGATGCGCCGGACGTCAGGCCCGTCGAGCTCCCCGAGGCAGGCAGGATCGTGGAAATTCCCGAAGTCGGTGGCTTGCATCACCGCTACGTCCGCCAGGCGGCGTAGTCTAGCAGCGGCGGTCCTCACTCCACCGAACACGCGTCACAGGTCCAGCTCCGCCGCCCAGCCTGCCCGCTCCCCGTCTTCCGTGGAGACTCCCTTGTGACCGCGCAAGGCCGACGGTCTAACGATGCCGGTCGCCCTACCTCCAACCAGGCTCGGGGTCTTGGACCTGTGGACGGATTGACGCATCTCGGTGCTCCTGAGCGAGTCGATGAGGTTTTGGCGAGGGACAGGGCAAGCCAGGCCTCAAGAAGGTTCATCGCTACAGCGTTGAATTCAAATTGACGGCGGTAAAGCTCAGCCACATGGCAGGGGTCGAGGTTCAGACGGTGGCCAACGCCGTCGACGTCCATCCCTTCATGCTGTCGCGCTGGCGAAAGGAAGTGCGCGACGGCGTGCTCAAGGGGCGGGCGAGGCGCGTGGAGGTACCGTTACGATCGGCACGGGAGATCAAGCAACTGCAGGCCCTCAAGCGCGAACACGCGATCCTCAAGGAAGAGCATGAGCTTTTAAAAAAAGCCATCCGGTTCTCTTCCGAACGAAGACGGAGGTCTTCGCGTTCATCGGCGAGCAACGGGCAGGCTTCACCCTGAGGCGGATGTGCGCGCTTTACCAGGTGACCCGCTCGGGCTACTACGCGTGGCGGCGGCGGGGCGACAGTGCGCGCCGGCGCCAGGACCGGCTGTTACTCGACGCGATCCGGGCGGCCTTCGACCGGAGCCGACGGACCTATTCCATGAAGAGCGACACGGTCCATGGCGTCACCTTCGCGCGCGACGTCGAGCTCGCGCACGTGCTGCGGAGCTACATCCCGTACTACAACAGCGTACGGTTACATTCGGGGATCGGCTATGCTTCACCGGTCAACTATGAGGCGCGAGCGCAGTGAACCAACCGCGTATCTACAAAATCGAGGGAACATCCGTCTGATCCTAGCCCGAGCATAAAACGGCGAGCACTTCCGAAGGATCATTAGAACGCGGTTGAAGCGGTGGTCTGGCTCAAGTTCGCAGGCGTGTTCGTGACGATTATCGCGGCGCTCGCCAGGGCGAATCCTCGCCCGACTCCGGGAGAGCCGCAGGTCCTCTACATCGTGTTGGCGGTAGCGATCGTTGGTGGCCTAGTTTCGGTCGTCCTGCTCGTGAAGGTCCTCGACCGAAGGTTCCGGCAGCGCAGGTCTCGTCGGCGGCGCCGCCGAGACCGAATATCCAGGTTCAGGTTCTGAACCGAAGAAGCCGAGCACGCGCGGGAGCCTCGAACGCCACTCTTTCATCTCGCCCCCCTCCCGGGTGTAACGGCCGGCACAGGCCTCGAGCGCGCCGAACCCGGTCGCTACGACACCCGTGACGACAAGCAGCGGAAGCGACGAGCCGATGGCGAACAGGCCGGGTAACGCCCACCCACAGGAGCTGCGAAGGGCCAGTGACAGCGTGAGGCTCGTTCATAGTTCGGACAACCCGAGCGCGACAACGCGAGAGAGGAGACAAGTGCCCGGAAGGAGGAACACGCCGGACCCCGGGAAAAGAGCGATCCGAAAAGACCAGTATTCGGACGCCTCACATCTATACGTAAGGTACGTCCCCCCCTCGCGCCGGGCTCAGCGTTCCCAGTCGGATTTCGCGGTAGGTCTTGTGCGGAATTCCTTGCTCGTGAGTCAGGAGTAACGCCAGTCAGGAGTAACGCCAGTTGACAGAGCGCCCGTTTTCGCAGATCCTTCGCCGCGCCGACGAAGATTTCCGGAAAATTCCGGAAACTCCAGCCTATTCCGCATTGGCGGAAGGGCAGGTCCGAGAGCGACGGCTGGCCGCTGAGAAAGGGGATGGTCCCGATCGGATCCCGCCTAATCGTGCAGGCACGCACGACGCTGGCTGCGACGAGCGAAGTGGAGGTGTGACTTCAGGGAGTGCCTCAAAGAGGAGGTCCTACTAATGACGCGGAAGTGCTCGCTCACGCTCTCCTTGCTTCTCGTTGTTGTCGTTCCCATCCTGCTACTCGGCACCGGGTCCGGCCGCGCTGACGAAGGACAGCATCAAGGGCCTGTCTTGCTTCTCAGGACGATTCCGGTGCCCGTGAGCGCCGCGAATAGTACGGCCGGCGCTCTGTACTCCTTCGATATCAGTTTCGTCGATCCGGCGACTGGAACCTACTATCTCGCCGATCGTTCCAATAAGACCGTCGACGTTGTGAACGCCAACACGGATACGTTTGTCACGCAGATTTTCCCGAACAACGGCCACGCCCCGTTCGCCGGATTTACGCCGTGTTCGCCCGCCCTCGGTGCCAACGATTGCGCCGGTCCCAACGGCGTCGTCGCTGCGTTCCCCTGGCTCTTCGTGACCGATGCCCCCAGCCGCGTCCTTACTTTCGACCTCAGGACCAACCCGCCCAATACTGTCAGCGATGTCTTCACGAAAGCTGGCGAAAAGACCCGCGCAGATGAGCTTGCGTACGATCCGAGGGATGGGTTGCTCCTGGTGATCAACAACGCATCAGATCCGCCGTTTGGCACCTTGATCCAAGTCAACAAGGCGACTGGCGCCCTCGCCGTCGTGAAGAACATCGAATTTGATGCAGCCCATGGCGTCGATGCCACGAACGGCGCCGAACAACCGGTGTGGGATCCTAGCACCGGCAAGTTCTTTCTCTCCATCCCGCAAATAGGGCCGACGGCCTCGCACGGAGGGGTCCTGCGCATCTCGACGACCGGCACGGTGGAGGCGACCTATCCGGTGGAGTTCTGCTCGCCGGCCGGCCTCGCCCTCGGTCCCAAGCAAGATCTGCTTGTCGGCTGCAATACGGTCTTCGATACAGCGGGCGGTGTATGGACCGGGAATGCGGACAGGGATATAAATTCCGCGAAGCCCAGGTATGTGATCCTGGACGCCAAAACGGGCAACATCGATAAGATCTTGTTCGGCGTGGGGCCCGGAGACGAAGTCTGGTTCAACAAGGGCGACGGTAACTACTACACCGCGTCCTCCGGCAGCCCTCTCGCCCCCAATGCCATTACCCCGCCGCGGCCCCCAGTCGGAACCGCGGCAACCGCGCCCGTCAATGTGTCCCAGGGTGCCGCCATTCTCGGCGTGATCGACGCGGAACGACAGAAGCTGCTCCAGCTTGTGCCGACGCTCAACGTTCCGGCGCGCGTGGCTCCCGCGCCTAACCCGCATCCCGCCGGGACAGCGCATTCGGTGGCCGCCAACGCCCGGAACAACCACGTGTTCGTACCCTTGGCGGCGAACAACGCCTTCCCCGACTGCCTGAAGGGGTGTATCGCGGTGTTTGCGAGGCCTTCGGAGGACGACGGAGACAACTAGTCCGAGCGCTGATCGTTGGACCAGCCAACTAATATTAGTGTGGCTGAGGTGAGCGAGCGGCGCGATCGCGAGGTCGCGCCGTTCGTCTCTGTCGGGGGGCCGATGGTGAGCCGATCGAAAGCTGGTAGGTTCCTTCACCTGCCCAACGCGGCGGTGCGAAGAGGCAGGAAGTGGGACGAGACGCCTGGGGCGAGAGCTACGTGCCAGAGGCCGGCTACCGAGAGTGTGGTTCCAACCATCAATTAAGTCCGCGGCGGTGGCGTGCGACGTGACGCAAGCGGCGAGAGAGAGGGCCTGCGCGGGACTGCGACTCGTATGGCAGCGGGCCGTGACTTTACCTACGCGCCGCTTAGGTTTTCTGCAGCCTATACTCCTATACTATGGTCGGTCCGCAGCGGCTGGACAAGGGTGCGTCCGACCGTCTGGCGGCGGATCGCGCAGAATCTCCCTCAGTGGCGTGGCGCCGCGAATGCCTGGCGTCGTTATTACGCACGATGGGCGAGGTTCCGGAGTATCTGCCTCGATCTCTTGGCCGTCTCTCGCTTACTGGCGAGACCTCGCAGATCCCCGTCGCAGACCTGGCGGACGTTCCTTGCCAACCATGTCCGGGACCTGGTCTCGCTGGGTTTCTTCACGGTGCCCACCGCGCGCTTGCGCGTCCTCTTCGTTCTCGTCGTGCTCGTTCACCATCGCCGCAGCGTCGTCCACTTCAACGTGACCGAACACCCCACTGCCCACTGGACCGCCCAGCAGATCGTGGACGCCTTCCCGGACGACTCCGCGCCGGCCTACCTCCTCCGCGATCCCGACTCGGTCTACGGGCACGTATTCCGACAACGCGTGAAGGGCATGGGCATCGGTGAAGTTCTGACGGCGCCTCGCTGCCCATGGCAGAACCCTTTCGCGGGGCGCCTTATCGGCTCCATCCGGCGCGAATGTCTGAATCACGTCCTCGTCCTTGGCGAACGACCCCTGCGCCGTACCCTGGCTCGCTACTTCGCGTACTATCACCGGGCGCGTACTCACCTTTCGCTTGACAAGGATGCGCCCCACGGCCGACGAATTGAGCGGCCGGAACTCGGCAGGGTCATCCCGATTCCCCAAGTCCGTGGCCTGCATCACCGCTACGTCCGGCGCGCGGCCTGAGCCGTCCCCTCCCCCAGGACCGCCTGCCGTCAGACGCTCGCCGTCCCACGTTCCACCTCCTTCCGTGGTTGATCCGACGAACCGCAACTGGCCGACTGCCCTGCATCGAACCCTATCCCAGTCTCTCCGGCTGTCCATTGGCCTGTCGCCAGAGCAATCGGCCGTCGTCATCGAGTTGGATGAGGTTTTGATGGCATGAAAGCGCTGCGTCTCCCGCGCGCGGACGGTTACCGTGTGCGTGGGTGAAACACTCAGCGGTGTCCGCCGCGAGAGGAGACGCAGCAGGTGGGCCGACTTCATCACCGTTATCAGCGCGTCGCCTGATCCGTCCCGCTTCACCCGTCGCTTGCGACGTCGGCCGAGAGGATGCTGGCGGTACTGCTCTTATTCTCGCTGTCCGTCGGTCTTGTTTCAGCAGTCCTCGCCAGAAGCTGCCGAGGCAGGGCGGCGCGGCTCGCGCATTGGCACCCCTGTTGTCAGACAATTCCTTCGACTTGCCGATGCGGTTTTTGACCAGGACAGGATCGTGGATGTTGCTCCCTTCGCGGCACGAGCTGCGGGTTCGGTGGCCGTGACGATCGTAACTCCTCGCCCTTCCCCGATGTGGCAACGCTGCTGACGGCGGTCGGTCGCTGCGGTGAGGCACCTGGAGCCGTTTCAGGCCGTGAGTGTCATCGGGGTCCTCGGGCTGCCCATAAGCAGATGGCCCATCGTGAAGGAGGCGACGGACCTGGCGGGCCTCAACTTCAGCATCTCGGTATGAACGGGAACTGGGTCTTGGCCGGACGCCATGTCAACCCGTGGCACGTGGTTACAAACTCCGCAGAAAATTCAGCAGGTCCTGTTTCTTGTCCTCCCCGAGCGCGCGGAACCGAGCGATCACGGCGTTAGCTTCCGACGGCGGAACGCGACCATCGCCGGTACTCGCGTGCATCTCGATTGCCTCGACGAGGTCGGTCGTACGGCCATCGTGCATCAGGAAAATCCGCTGGCCGAGCCCCCAGAGGGGCGCCGTCCGAAACTCGTCACGCTCGGCGACCCCTTGGGCGATGCCGTCGGCCAGCCGCACCCCCATTCGATGCAGGAGCAGGTCCGAGAACAGTCTGGTGGGTTTCTCGCTCAGCGCCGCTATCGAGGAACGTCCCGTGGTCATAGACGGCACGTGACACAGTGCGCAGCCAATCTCCGTGAACACGGCGAGCCCGCGTGCGCTGGAGGGTGTCTCAGGAGCCGGTTGTGGTGGCGCCAGGAACCGCATGAAGATGGCGAACTTCAGCGTGTCGCTAAGTGCATCAGTCACGGACGAGGCGTCGAGCTTGGTGCTGCTCTCAGGGGTCGCATTGAATTGGCAGCCGGGCGTCTCCTCGCGCTCCGTCGGGAAGAGCTCGTTCGTCACCCCTAGCTCCACGTTGTAAGCCTCGCCGGCAAAGACCAGCAGGGACTTGTTCTGCGCCTTCCAGCCGAACCGCGTGATGCTGCCGTCATTGCTGCTCGTGTTGACACGGCCAGGTCCGCGTCGATTTGGTCTCCCGGCGATTCCCATGACCGCGCGACTCGATGGTTCCGCCCTCAAGTCCGCCGTGATCGTCTGATCCGGAATCGCCTCGATGAGGCCGGCACCGAAGACCGGCGTCGGGATGCGAAAGATCAGATTGTCGCGGGCCGCTTCACGTTTGAAGTCCGGCTGGACCAGGGTACATCCCGGTGCATCGCTACGGCCCGCGATGGTGTACAAGTTATGGACGCCTCCATCCGGCGTGCCGTCGGCCTTCGACTTGAACCGCACCTCGCGAACCGGACCGTTGAGGGTGATGAAGGAGGGAACGATATTCACCGCGCCGGCTTTCGTCGCAACAGCTACTTGAGGATTAACGAATGGACTAGAGCCTCCTATTTCCGGCTGGGCGTGACAGCCACCGCAGCTATCGAGGTTGAATCGTGGCCCCAGGCCATCCTTCACCGCTTCGACCTCCAGGAAAGCCGCGCGCCCAGCCTGGAAGAATGCCCTCTCGGTGCTGGTCAAGCCGGGCAGCGGGCCGCCCGCCCCGGCTGCGCCGCCGCGCACGCCAGGATCTTTCGCTCTAGGCGGCAGCGCGGGCGGCGCGGCGCAGCCTGCGCCGAGTACGGCTATCATGATCGACAGCGCACCCATTCTCCTCAGCATTGTCTTGACCTCCGATTGTGCATTCATAGAGGATCTGCGAGGCGACCACGTAGCCACGGGCGCTTGTTGCGTTCGCGACGGATGGTAACACGCGATCATCTATCTAGTTTGTGGGGTTCGGACGGCGGAGTCGAGCGCTGCGTGGACGTCATCACCGGAGGAGAGTGCAGAGTTCGTCGTGGATCGTCTCACGCGGCCCTGCTTTAGCGGTACACTCCACGATTCGCTGACGCTGAGGCACTGTGATGTCGGTGAAGAGTAACCGGTGTATCTGATCGCGTGCGGGCGATCTCAGCGAACACCGCCCGCCCTACGCCGGCGCGGCGCCTCGCTCGCGCCCAACATCGCGCGAGAGGCCGTAGAGGATCAGCAGGATCGGGAGCAGGTACATGTGCGCGCTGCTCCACATCAGCCCGCCGCCGAGCGTCTGGTCGTCGACGGCGCTGATGCCAAGCGTCACCGCGCGTCTCACGTAATGGGGGTAGAACGCGCGCTCCGGCACGGCCAGCAGCATGCCGAGCGCTGTGTTCTGCGCGGTGGCGACGAGCAGGTACAGGATCTGGAAACCGGGGTGGGGCCGGGGCCGGAGCCGGGGCGCGGGCAGGATGATCGGCCACCAGAAGAGGATCGCCGTCGCGAAGAACGTCACGTGCTCGACAGCGTGGACGAGCTCGTGCTCGACCGCCGCGTCATACAGCCATGGCACGTGCCAGAGCCACACGGTGGTCACGTGAAGGACGCCGGCCACTGGCAAGAAAGTGAGCGCTGACAGCGCGGCGCGGAGCCGCGCGCGCCGCCGCAACGGCGCCGCCAGCGTCCACCGCGCACGCGGCGGCAGACCCCAGAGGACGAGCGGCAGCGGGTTGCCGAGCAGCAAGAGTGGCGCCGCCATCATCGTCAGCAGCAGGTGCTGACCCATGTGAGCCGCGAATCGCGCCGCGGCGAGATCATCGAGGGGCGAGAGGAGCGCGGCCCCAACCGTGGTGAGTCCCAGCGCGTAGAGACCCAAGCGCCAGATCGGCGGTGCGTGCCCGGCCGCGCGGAGCCGGCTCCAGCCCCACGCGTATAGGGTGGCCAGACCAACAAGGACGAGCGAGAGGACTGTCTTGATGACGGCCTCGACCATGGCCAGCGTCATCTCACGCGACCCGCCGTTCGAAGTGGCGGCGACGCGCTACAGCGGGCCTCCAACCCCCGCTTCAACGAGCTACGCCCCGAGAGGTAGTGTCGGCCCCGGCGCGACCGGGGTCCCGCAGCGGGGACAGTGGCTCCAGTCTGCAGCCGGAGGGTTCTGGCAGGATCGGCAAGGCCGCAACGTTGTCGAGACGGCGTTGAGGGTGTCTTCCGGCGTCGTGGCGCCTCCGGCTGCTCCCTTGCCTTCGTCGATGCCCTTCTTGAATTCCTTCATGCTCGCGCCGAGCGACCGCGCGAGCTGCGGCAGGCGGTTGGCCCCAAAGAGAATGAGCACGATGACCAGGATCACGAGGAGCTCTTGAGAGCCCCAGACCGAACATCAGAGCTCCTTTCCTCAGGCGTCACAGTCGCGCCCGCCCCTTGATCGTGCCTGCCGCGGGCTTTCCGACTAGGCCTGCGCCAGCGCATAATCGCGTCGGATGATGATCGCAGATCGCCCATCAAGCGTCACGCCCTCTGGCGTTGGGACCCGGCGGTCCTTGATCCTCGGAGCCGTCGTCTCCGCGCTCGCGCTGGGCCTCTGCGCCTGGCTGATCGTGACCGATACGCCGGCGTATCGCTTCGTAGTTCGTGTGTACGAGGACAAGCAACTGATGCACGCAATGCTCGACCGGTGGGTGTCCTGGCGCCGGTCGTCTTCATCGCCATCCAATCCCTGCAGGTGATGATCGCGCCGATCCCCGGCGAGGTCACCGGCCTCCTCGACGGCTTTGTCTTCAGCCAGTGGCTCGGCTTCGTCTACTCGACGGTCGGGCTGACGATCGGCTCGCTCGGTGCCTTCTGGGTCGGCCGCCGGCTGGGTGCCGCGTTCGTCCAGGGCCTGGTGGCGCCGCAGGTGTGGGAGCGGATGGGCTTCCTCGTCGAGCCCAAGGGAGCCATTCTCTACTACCGGTCCCGGATCGTGGCGTGGTTGGAGCGGCGAGGTTAATCCGCGAAGGGTGACGTCATGTTTGAGCTCGGCGGTCACGTTCAGGAGCTCTTGGTCATCTTCGTGGTCGCTCTGTTGGTGGTTGGCCCGAAGCGGCTCCCCGAGGTCGGGCGGATGCTGTCCCGGGCTATGCGGGAGCTTCGCCGAGCCAGCGACGAGTTCCGCGCCACGATTGAAACCAACCTCAACCCCGACGACCCTGCCCCGGGGCCCTCGGCCCCCGAACCCGCGCCGAGCGAGCCTTCGTCGCTAACAGCCCTGGCCATGAGCCCGAGCGTGGTGTCCACGCCTGCAACCGAGCCGGACACAGGCGGCGGCCTCTGTGTCGAGCCTTACCTCGCCCAACGTGGATCCCGCCTGTTCCATGCGCGCGAGTGCCGTTGGGCGGTCCGCATCCCTCACGTGGACCGGGTCGCATTTGAGCGCGCTGACGACGCCGAAGCGCAGGGGCTCTGCCGATGCCCTGCGTGTGAGCCTCCTGGATAGACGAGTCTCCAGCTCGCAGCGCTGAGATTCAGGAGATGTTCTATGAAGAGGAGTTCTAGCCCACCCTCAATAACGTTCTTCCACGTGGAAGAACGTTGGTGGTGTGGTGTGGGTGAGGTCGTGCGCTCGAGGAGGGTTCTGGGGTCATCATGACGGCCGCACGGGACGAAACGCCACCAAGCCGGAATCCCCTAGCCTTCTTCGTCGTGCTCGCCTTTGCGGTCGTTGTTCTCGCGATCCCGCTGGGCCGAGAGCCGATCTGGGAGCCGAACGACGCGCGCTGGGTGCTCCTGGCGCGGGACATGGTGGAACACGGCCACTGGTTCATGCCGGAGATACGCGGTTTGCCCAACGAAGGCCTCTACAAACCGCAACTGTTCGCCTGGAGCATCGCGCTCGCCTCACTCCCCTCCGGTCATGTCACAGAGTTGACGGCCGCCCTTCCCTCGATTGTCTCCGCCATCGCCGGGGTGGCCGGTGTCGTCGCAATCGGCTCCCTCCTGTGGAGCATTCGCGCTGGCGTGGCGGCCGGCCTCATCCTCACCACGACGCCGAATTATTTCGTGTTCGCCCACCATCCACTGGGCGACGTCATGATGACGGCATTCATGATCTGGGCCCTCTACTTCCTGCTCCGCTTCCGGCGCGACGGGTCCCTGAGACTACTTCTCGGCTTCTATGCGTGTATCGGGGGCGCAATGTTGAGCAAGGGGCCGCCGGGGCTGGCCGCGCTCGTGGCAACGGCCGTGGCGACCTCGCTCGAGGGCGGCCGACCGGCGTTGCGGAGGCTGCGGCCGGGAGTGGGAGCCCTCATGCTCGTGGTCCTCGCGCTGCCCTGGGTGGTCCCGTATCTGGTCGCAGCGCGGCCTGCCTTCGTCCACGAGGTGCTCGTCGGCGAGTACGCACAGTGGTTCCTTGGGCCACATGGACTCGCGTACCGGATCGCCCACCTCCCTTCCGTACTCTTGTACTTTCTCCCTTGGACTCTGTTCCTCCCTGCTGCGGTCGTCTGGTGGCGGCGGAACGGCCCAGACGACGGGCGGCACTACGTCTTATGGTGGACCGTCACGCTCTGGATGCTCGCCGGACTGTCCGGGATGTATCGTGCCCGCTACTACCTCCCTGTCTATCCGGGGCTCGCTGTCCTGGCCGGAGAGTTCTTCGCGCACGCGGCGGCGCGCGTGGCCCGCCGCGAAGTGCGGCTCGGCTCCATCGCCTTCGTCATCATGGCGATTGCCCTTTTGATCGCGATGGTTTCCCCCCTCTCGCTCTCTGGGGAAGGTCCGGTCTACATGCCCGATACGATCTGGGAGCGGGTGCTCATCGCGTGCCTCGCGGCGAGCGGTGCGGTCGGCGTAGTGATGGCCACCCGTCGCGACACGCTGATCGGCTTGGCGGGGGTAATCGCCGTTGTGGTGGGCGCGATTCTCACGGTCGAAGGTCACACCTCTCCGGTACGGCGGGCGCGCTACTACGACGTGCCGGCACTAGGCGCTGTCGCTACCGCTCATACACCACCCAACGGCACGGTGTTCGGCTACCCGGACTTGTCGCTCGAGCACGATGTCTACGTGCGCCGGCGCATCGTTGAGATCGGCTCCGAGGAACTCGCCGGCCTGCTGCTCGCCAAGCCATCGAAGGACGTGGTGATCATGACCCGGCAGCGATGGGCGGCCCTGTCCGGCACGGTCGCGCCTGTCTGGCACGTGCTAGAGAGCCGGACCGTGGGCGGCAAGGACCTCGTCGTGGTCGGCAGCTCGCCCCCGTGACCTCGTCAGCGTTTCTGTCCCGGTTGCGGCCAGCGCGAGACTCGACTAAGGTGGCGTCGATATGTCCTTCCGGCTCTTCGTGGTCGCATTCGTGGGTCTGCTCGTTTGCAGCCGAGCCATTTCCTACGCGAGCCCTCTCGACCCAACCTGGATCGAGGGATTCTGGGACGACGACGACTACGACGACGCGGTCTTCCAGACCACGTCGTTCGGCGCCGCCGAGACCGCTCCAGTTTGCGCCCTACGACCGCACTGGACGCCGGTCTGGATTGTTCCGCCCGACGACGAACGACTCGCCCCCGGTCTGGGGGTTCCGCCACAGCATCCTCGAGGTCCCCCGCACGCCTGAGTAGCGTGGCCGCCGCCGGCGGTCGTTCTTAGCAGTCCCTGGCTCGTCGCGGTTCGAGCGGCCGACGTATGCCTGCACTCAGTGCGGGTGGCGCCGTCGCACCGATCGCATAGGCACCACAACACTCAGCCAGGCAATGAGGGCAGCAATGCGCAGAAGCACCGCGGCCGATAAGGCGCAGTACGAACGCGTCTTCGAGTGGAAGCACTGAAGATCTAGCCATGTGCGGGCTCGCAGGGATGCTTCAGAACGGGCTCGAAAATGATCGCCGGCGTACGGTGCAGCGAATGGCCAACACACTACGCCATCGCGGCCCCGACAGTGAGGGCTTCTACGTTGACGGGTTCTTCGCGCTGGGCGTCCGGCGCCTCAGCATTATCGACCTTGAAACCGGTGATCAGCCGATTTCCAACGAGACCGGCACGGTCTGGGGCGCTCTCAACGGCGAGATCTACAACTTCCGGGCGCTCCGTCACGATCTGCAGCGCCTGGGGCATCACTTACGCACGCGGTCGGACACCGAAGTCATCGTGCACGCATACGAGGAGTGGGGCGAGGACTGCGTGCATCATCTCGACGGCATGTTCGCCCTCGCCATCTGGGACGGCGGGCAGCGCACGTTGCTACTGGCGCGCGACCGGATGGGCGAAAAGCCGCTCTACTACCACGCCGGGTCCGATGCCTTCGTGTTTGGATCCGAGCTGCGAGCTCTCCTCGAGCATCCAGCCGTGCCGCGTCAGCTAAGCTTCGAGAGTCTGAGCCGCTATCTGAGCTTCGAGTACGTTCCGGCGCCCCACTCGATCTTCGCCGGGATCGACAAGCTCCCGCCTGGCCATCTGCTGACCGTGAGCCCGGGGGGCAAGCCCCGCGTCAGTCCGTACTGGGATCTGTCGTTCGCCCCGGACGTTTCGATTGACGGGCACCAGTGGACGCAGGCGCTCAGGCAGCAGCTCGAGCGATCGGTCCGTCAGCAGCTCACCAGTGATGTGCCGCTCGGGCTGTTCCTGAGTGGTGGGATCGATTCCAGTGCGGTCACCGCGATCGCGACCCAGGTGTGTGGCAGGCGCCCAATCAAGACGTTCAGCCTCGGCTTCGCCGAAGCCAGCTACGATGAGCGGCCGTTCGCCCGCACCGTCGCCCGGCACTGCGGCACGGACCATACGGAAATAGAATTCTCGGCCGAGGACGGGGCACGGCTTCTGGAGCGCGTGGGCGATCTGCTCGATGAGCCTCTCGTCGACAGCTCGTTTCTGCCGATTTACTGGCTCTCGCACGCGGCCCGACAGACCGTGACCGTCGTGTTGAGTGGGGACGGGGGTGACGAGCTTTTCTGTGGGTACCCAACGTTCCTTGCGGATCGCGGAGCCCGATGGGTGCAACGTCTACCGCGGTGGATTCAGAATCGGGCGGCTCGCGCGGTGAGCCGCTTGGCACCCTCGTCGCGGTACGGCAGCGTCGAGTTCCTCCTGAAGCAGTTCTTCCGAGGCCTCCCATTTTCGCCAGAGGTCCGCACCCAGCTTCTGCTCGGGGGTCTGGCTCCTTCAGAGCGGTCGACCCTCTTCTCGGAGGGCTTGCGTATGGCCTGTGGCGACTTTGAGCCATACGAGGAGTTGGCGGCAGCCGTTGGCCAGACGAAATTGGCTCCGTTCGATCGCCTGATCTATCAGCACTGTAAGTTTTATCTCGCCGGCCAGAACTTGGTGGCGGTGGACCGGGCCAGCATGGCGTGCGGCCTCGAAGTCCGGGCGCCGTTCCTCGATCGGGCCCTTGTCGAGTTGGCAGGCCGTATCCCGTCCGAGCTCAAGTTGGCCGGGTGGCAGACCAAGTACATTCTCAAGCGCGCCCTTCGTGACCTGCTTCCCAAAGCGATCCTCGCCCGCCGGAAGCAGGGGTTTGGTGTCCCAATCGGTCTGTGGCTGCGCGGCCCACTGCGACGTGCGCTCGAAGAGCGTTTGGCACCAGAGCGAGTTGCGCGTGGCGGACTCTTCAACCCCCACGTCACCACTCGCCTTGTGACCGAGCATCTTATGGGGCTGCAAGATCACAGAAAGATTCTCTGGGCGCTCATGATGTTCGACGCCTGGCGCGAGCGATACCTGCCAAACGCTCGGTGGAGTTGAGACCTCGGCGGTGAGTCACATCGCGCGCGGCCTCGGTCCTCCCGGGCGAGCAACCGACCAAGGCGTCCGCGCCGTGAAACGCACAGGTCACGAGGAGGGCAACCGATGATGCGACTCACACGAAGAGCCGTCCTGCTGCTTGTCGCGTTCTACCTGCTTACCTCGGCCGAAACGGCCCACGCCGAGTGTGCGTGGATGCTGTGGAATGACGAAGCACGGCTCGACTATGGCACCAACACCGAGTCGCGGTTCTGGCACCCCATCGCAGGGGTATCGAGGAAGCCCGATTGCGAGGCGCGGCTTCGTCAGGAGATCCAACAAGTCACGCACCCTGACAATCCGCCCAAGGACGTTTTGTTCAAGGTTCACGCAGACGCCGTTCAGGTGCTGTACGTTCGCTCCGATAAACCCGCCGAAAAGATTGCCCGGATCCAGACCTTTCGCTATGTCTGCCTCCCCGACACCGTGGACCCGCGTGGGCCGAAGGGAAAATGAGGAAGGCGTCAGGTGCGGGCCCGCAGCAGGAGCGAGGCGCCGATGCCCATGAAGATGACGTTCGCGCTCCAGGCCGCGATCAGCGGCGGCAGCAGGTCCGCCCGTGCGAACGCCAGCGCGACGTAGTGTACGACCAGGTAGCCAGCCATGATCGCGATCGCCAAGCCGATCCCAAAGAGCCGCTCCCCCCGCGGTGACTGGAGCGCGAAGGGAATCGCGACGAGCACCATCACGACGTTGACCAGCGGGAAGGACAGCTTCGAGTACAACTCGACCAGATCCTTACGGACCTCGAACCCTGCCGCCTTGAGCTGTCCGATGTAATCCCGCAGCTCCCAGAAGCTCATCGTGCTGACCGACTTCTGGATCCGCATGATGTCCTCCATCTCCTCCTTGAGATCCAGTGCCGTCCACCCGAATGGCACCGTCTGCACCTTGCCGTCGGCGCTGATCCTCCTGTACGCCCCCTCGCTCAGCTCCCACCCCTGCGTCGTCCAGTGCGCCCACCGCGCGTCCAGCCGTTCCACCAACCGAAACTCGCGGTCTAGCTCCAGAAGGGTCACTCCGTACATATCTTCGGTCCCCGGGTGCAGCAGCTCCACGCGATAGAAGCGTGAGTCGCCGCCGCGCACCCACAGCCGATGGCGCGACTGCAGGTGTCGGGGCGCCTGCCCCCGGATCTTCACCCGGTCCACTTCGTCCCCTCGCTCGTTGAGCCTCGGCAGCGCCAGCTCCTGGAACAGCCCGGATCCGATGGCGACGACGAGCGCCAGGCCGAGGATCGGCGCGCTCAGCCGATAGAGGCTCACGCCCGCCGCCTTGAGCGCCGTCAGCTCGTGGTAGCGGCTCAGCGTCAGGAAGAGGAAGATGGTCGCCACCAGCATCACCACCGGCAGGCCGTCGTGCAGCGCCGCCGGCAGCCGATACGCGAAGTGCTCCAGGATGTACATCAGGGGTGGCTTCACCCGTAGGTACTTATCCAGCGTCTTTACCAGGTCGATCACGACGAACAGCGCCGCCGCCACCGCCAGCCCTATCCCCATGAACGTCACGTACTGCCGCACGAGGTAGCGGTCGATGATGTGCGTCGAGTCCCGCGCCTCTCCCGGCCCGCGCCGCCGGCGCCACAGCGGGCGGCTCGGCACCGCGCGCCGCAGGGCCTCCAGCCCGCGCCAGACGCCCGGCATCGCCGGCCACCGCCACTCGCGCGCGGTCGCCACCAGGAGCCCGAGCCCCACGATCGTGAGCAGCACGTTGGGCGCCCAGATCGCCACGGCCGAGGGAATTCGAGTGTTGAGCGCCGCCCCTTCGAGCGACGTCATCACTAGGTAGTAGGTCACCAGGATCGCCAAGCTGCCGAGACCAGCGCCGCCAGCGGCAGCGCGTAGCGCTTGTGGCGCTCGATCTGGAACGGCGCGCGCCCGTGCGGGTCGTTCCTATATTCGGCGATTTTCGCGCCGAGCTCGGCGAGGGTCAGATCCTTCTCCGGCTTCTCCACCCGCAGCGCGTTCTGTAACGGTGAGTCCATCGACAGGCTCATGTCATAGATATCGAAGCTCGTGTAGCGATAGCGGGCCGAGCTTGCCGCGCCTCCGGCAGTCGGTACGTCCTTCGTGATGAAATCCCTTGGTGGGTCGGCCGGCAAGATGTCCGCCTCGTTCACGGCGCCGTTCATCAAGCGCAGCGTGATGCTCCGGTTCAGCTCGTCAGTGAGCAGCCGGCCCTCACGGGCGGTGATGATGCGCGAGAGCGTCGGATCGCGCTCATTGGAGACGAGTAGGCCGCGCAGCGCCATTTGAGATGCGCTGACGTCCTCGACGTAGATCGTCAGGCCCCCGAACGTGTCATTGAACACGCGCTCCTGCAGTGCGCTCACGGCCCGCACTTGGACGATCCGGAAGAGCTGGCGCTGGAACTCGCCGTTGGCCGCGGGATTGACGAAGAGCGTGAGGCCGGCGGTGAGCAGCGTGACGAGCAGCGAGGCTCCCAGGACCGGCCGGAACAGCCGTAGCGCGCTCACCCCGGCGGCCTTGAAGGCGGTGATCTCGAGGTCGCTCGCGAGCCGACCACCGGCCAACAGCACTGCGATCAGCAAGGCCATCGGCAGCGTGTGGGCCAGAAACGACGGGAGCATGTAGACCAAAAGCTGAACAACGAGCGGGAAGGGCACGCCCTTCGTAACGACGAGGTCGGTCAGGTGGTAGATCCGGTCGATGACCAGGAAGAAGGTGAAGAGCGCGCAGCCGAACGCGAACGGCGAGACGAGTTCGCGCGCGATGTATCGATCGAGAACGAGGAACCGCACGGGCTTGTACCCTAAGTACTCGAGTCGGCGAGGAGGCTGCGGTAGAGCGCCTCGGTCGCCTCGAGCTTGGCCCGCATCGAGAACTGCGCCTCGACGAGCTTTCGTCCCGCGCGCGCCGTGGCCTCGGCGAGCGGACGATCGTCGATCATCCTCACCATCGCCGCGGTGAGTGCCATCACGTCCCGGGGTGGGAACAGGAGTCCCGTCTGGCCGTCGATCACGAGCTCGGGGTTGCCCGCGAGGTCGCTCGCGATCACCGCGGTCTCGACGGCGAGGGCCTCGCGGAGCGCGCCGGTGATGCCCAAGCCAGCATACGAGGCGTCCACGCAGCAGTCGCTTCCCGCGAGGATCTCGGGGACGTCCTCACGGTAGCCGAGGACGTGCACGCGGTTCCGGACGCCCCTCATCTCCGCGCGATCGTGGAGGATCTGAGGACCGCGGGCGCCCACGACGAGCAGGTGCGCGCGGGGCGCGCGCGCGGCGGCGAGTGCCAACGCATCGATCGTGTCGTCGTTCCCCTTCCAGCTCCGCACGCCGATCTGCGTGAAGAGAAAGACGTCACGACCGAGGTCGAGCTCGCGCCGGATGCCGCTCCCATCCACTGCCGGGTTGAACCGCTCGGTGTCCGTCCCCGAATAGATGACGTGGATCTTGTCCGCGCGGACGCCCGAGGCGACGAGGCCGCGCCTGATCGAGTTGCACACGGCGACGATCGCGGTGACCCGGCGAGTCGTGTAGCCGAGTAGATTGAACGAGTTGAGCGGGAAGCTCACCCCGCGGTTCAGGAGGAGCACGGGAATCTTCGCGAACAGGCCCGCGAGCAACGCGAGCGTGCGCGCCTTGCCCTTCTGCGCGTGGACGATTTGGACGCGATGGCGCCGGAGGATCTGCACGAGCATCCTCACGGAGCGGAGGTCTACCTCCGACGACATCGGCAGGGCATAGTGCGGGATCTCCGCCTCCCGAAGCTTCGCGACCCACGTCTCGCTCGGTCGCGTCGCGACGACGACCTCGTGGCCGCGACGTTTGAGCCCGGCCGTCAGCTCCCGCAACTGGATCGCTGCGCCGGTGAAGTAGTCCGCTTTCGGGTACAGCTGGAGAATCCGGAGGGACTCGGACAACGGTTACGCTCCGAAGAACGCCCGCACCGTGGAGGCGACTCGGTCGACCTCCGCGTCCGTGTGGTCGGCCGACATGGGCAGGGTGAGGATCTCCTCGACGAGGCGCTCCGTCCGCGGCAGGGGCGGCGGCGCGAATCGCTCGACGGCGGGCTGGCGGTGGGTCGGGATCGGATAGTGGATGCCGGTCTGGATTCCGCGCTCGTTCAGGAACGCGGCCAGCTCGGCGCGCCGCGGGGTCCGGACGACAAAGAGATGGTAGACGTGGCGTGCGCGTGCGCGCACGCCCGGCAGAACAAGCGGCAGGCCGTCGAGCCCTTTAGCGTAGCGAGCGGCGAGGACGCGTCGGCGATCGTTCATCGCGTCGAGCCGCCGCAGCAGCACCCGCAGCGCCGCGGCCTGCAGCTCGTTGAAGCGCAGGTTGAATCCAACCTCCACGTGCACGTCCTTGTCGTGCCGGCCGTGGTCTCGGAGCCGGCGGCAGCGGACCGCGATCTCGTCGTCGTTGGTGAGGATGGCGCCCCCGTCGCCCATCGCCGGGAGGTTCTTCGACGGGTAGAAGGAAAAGGCCGCTGCGCGCCCGAAGCCGCCGACCCGTCGCCCGTTCCACTCGGCGCCCTGCGCCTGGGCGCAGTCCTCGAGAAGCCAGAGACCGAGACGCGAGGTGAGGTCTTGGACGGCCGCGAGATCCGCCGGTTGGCCGTACAGGTGTACGGGCACGAACCCGACGGTCCGGGGCGTCACCTTCGCCCTCGCATCGGCGGCGTCGACCGTGTAGAACTCGTCCACGTCGATGAACACGGGCCTCGCCCCGGCGAGGCAGATCGCCTCAACCGTTGGGAACGCTGTATGGGACGGCACCAAGATCTCGTCGCCCGCCTTCACACCGAGCGTGCGAAGTGTCAGCCAGAGCGCGGCGGTCGCCGAGCTGGTCAGCACGGCGTGTTTGACGTTCGTGGCGCGCGCCAGCTCGGCCTCGAGCTGGCAGCACTCCGGACCCAGGATGTATTGGCGCGAGTCGATGGCGGCGAGCACTGCCCGCTTGAGCTCGTCGTCGACCGGCGGGCGGGACAGCGGAATGGGGCTCACGGCGGGATTGAGCGTCGCGGGCCTCACCGAATTTTTCTCCGGCATGGTTGTCAGAGATCCACCGTTCGGCCGAGCCTCGCCGATCGGGCGGCCGCCTCGACCACGATGAGGGCTCGCACTCCGTCGGAGGCGGGAACGCGGTTCGGCCCTCGGCCGGAGCACGCGTCGAGGAAAGATTGAAGCTCGAGCCGGAGAGGCTCGTCGCGCTGCGTCGGAAGTTCCTCCTTTCCGGTTTCCACCGCCTCCCAAGTCTCGTCCCGCCTGAGATGCTCGCCCAGATGGAGCGTGACGACCGACGCGCTGTAGTCCGCCACGAGTGCACCCCGCTCGCCGACGATCACGCACTCCCTCCAAACACCGGGAACGAAATAGTTCGCCTCGACGACCGTGGGAATGTCGCCGTAGTGCACGACGGTCCAGGAGAGATCGTCGAGACCGCGGCCCAGATAATCGCGCTGAATCGCGCTGACCCGCGTGGGCTCGCAGGCGAAGAGATGCGTGAAGAGGTCGAAGTAGTGGATCGCATCCGTCTGCGTCACGCCGATGTCGACCCGCGGCCGTTTGAACCCGGAGAATCGCCCAGCGGCGTAGCGGACCCGGCCGATGCGTCCGGCCCACAGCGCCTCGCGCAAGGTGGCCGTCACGGGATGGAAGCGAAAAATGTGACCGACTTGCACGAGGCGACCGGCGGCGCGCGCCGCTGCTTCCAGCGCGCGTCCCTCCTCAACCGATCGGGCGAGCGGCTTCTCGACGAAGCAGGGGAGTCCCGCAGCCAGGCACTCGCATGCGACCGCGTAATGACTGTCAGCTGGCGTGACGACGTCCACCGCATCGACGTGTGCGAGCGCCGCCCGGTAGTCAGCGACCGCGCGGCCCGACTCGACACCCCTCCGGACCGCCCATGCGAGACGCGCCGGAGACACGTCCGCCACCCAGAGGGTGACTCCCAGGTCGCCGAGCACGCGCAGGTGCAGCTCACCCCAGCGGCCGAGGCCAACTAGCAGGATATTCAAGCGATGGCCCCGCCTTGGACGAGGCCGTCGCCAGCGTCCCGCCGGCACATTCCGCGAAGGGGCGCACCAGAGAAGCGTTGGCGAACGATTAGGATATTTGTCCGTTCCATCGTGGACTCCGCCTCCAGAGATTGGCGACACCGCCCACACGCCGATCGGGCAGCCGGATGTCGTCCGAATTCCGTCGAGCGGCGCGCTCGCGGCCGCCGCGCTCGCCATTGGCGACGGGCAGCCTATTGAGCGCGACTCTTACGTGCCGAGCGCGCCGCCTAGAGGAGTGGCTTCGGAGGCTTCGGAGTGAGAGGGGGACCTCGCGATTCGACGCTGGCGAAAACGGATGCCCTGATCTCGGGCCGGATCGGGATCACCGCGAGCGGGTCGATGATCAGGAAGCTGACGAAGCTCGGGTGCGTAGGAGCCACCCAGCCCGGGATCGACAGGACGGCGATGACGGCAGTATCTTCGTCGTCGTCGTCCCAGAATCCCGCGATCCATGTCGGATCCGGTGGGTCCGCGCTCGCCGCGACGACGAGCCCGAACGAGACGATCGCGGCCACGAGGAGGACCAGCGCACGAGCCATCAGCGAGGACTCTAACATGTTCTGATGAGAGCCGGCGAGATCCCCGCCTGGTCGTGTCCGGGTCTGGTGGAAAAGAGAAGTGGCGCATTCTTCCGGTTCGTGAAGTTCACGACCAACGCGCCGCCTTGCAGGGCGGCCACCGCAGGAACACGTCATGGGCAAGGGTATCAGCAAGCCAGTCGGAGCGCATGAGCCTCAGCCCGTCCCGCTGAGCGCACTGATCCACACGGCAAGTTGCTGCCGAAGCGCGAAGTTCTCGAGAGCCAGCTCGCGATGTGTGCGAACCGTGGCCCGCAGCGCCCCAATGAGGATCCCAAGCCATCTGACCATGACTGGCCAATAGCCTGATCAGGCGGAGAAGCGCAAGAAATTCGCGACGGATGCCTTTCTAGGAAGGACAGGTCGAAAGGACCGTGTCCCAACGACGTCCGTCGCGGCCT
>Ga0209058_1001072_pt1 | contig 23425 bp, 22 predicted proteins | sample GraSoiAngelo_147_FD_185904 | JGI IMG/M metagenome (GOLD analysis project Ga0209058, IMG submission 185904) | Grasslands soil microbial communities from the Angelo Coastal Reserve, California, USA - 14_1009_05_40cm (SPAdes) (version 2) | ecosystem: Environmental > Terrestrial > Soil > Grasslands ... | reverse complement strand
ATCCACGCCGCGTTTGGTGTGACGGAACACGAGGACCTGGTCCGTCTCCCAACGCCGGAGCAACTCCTCGAGCACGCGCGGCTTGTCCTCCTCGAGCAGTTCGACGTACACCTGCTCGACTGACTCTTGCGTGCGTCGTTCCGGATCGATGGCGATCTCCGCTGGCTCGTTGGTGAAGCGATACGCGAGGTCGCGGATCTCGCCAGTGAGCGTCGCTGAGAAGAGCGCGGTCTGCCGTCGCTGCGGAACCATACGCAGCAGCCGGCGCACATCCGGTGCGAAGCCCATGTCCAGCAGCCGGTCGGCCTCATCGAGGATGACCACGGCGATCGCGTCGAGCCGCAAACGTCCGCGCTCGATGTGATCGAGGAGTCGACCGGGAGTGCCGACGATGATCTGCGCACCGCGCGCGAGGGCGCGCTCCTGCGGTCCATAGGGGACACCGCCGTAGATCGCTACCTCGTGGGTGCGGCGGTACTTCCCGATCGCCCCGAACTCGCGCGTCACTTGCAGTGCGAGCTCGCGCGTCGGGACGACAATGAGCGCCTGCGGCTCCTTTCGCGTCGAATCGACGTGCTCGACGATCGGGATCGCGAACGCCGCGGTCTTCCCGGTGCCCGTCTGCGCCTGCGCGAGGAGATCCCGGCCAGCGCGTAGCGTCGGGATCGCTTGCACCTGCACGGGGGTCGGGGCCATGAAGCCGAGCTCTTCGATCGCGCGCGCGACGTCGGGATGGATCTCGAGCTCGCCGAATCGCGCGGTCCGTGTCTCTGTCACGCGGTCATTTCTCGTCCAAGTATCGCGGCTATGCTCGGCCTGTGCCGGGCTCGTTCCGTATCGCGCGCATCCTCGGGATCGATGTTCGCGTGCATCTCTCGTGGGTCCTCATCTTCTTGTATTTCTCCTACGGTCTCGCGCAGGAGCAATTCCCGTCGGTCTTCCCCACGTCCGAGGCGAAAGCGTTCATCGCGGGCGCCGTCACGGCGCTCCTCTTCTTCGCCTCGGTCGTCGCGCACGAGTTCGCGCACGCGATCGTCGCACGCCGGTTCCGCTTGCCGGTGTCGTCTATCACGCTCTTCCTGCTGGGAGGCGTTGCGTCGCTCACGAAGGAGCCGACGAGCGCGAAGGGCGAGTTCCTCATGGCCGTGGCCGGCCCCGCGACGAGCCTGGTCATCGCTGGCGCATCGCTCGGCGGCGCCGCGCAGCTCTCGCACGCGCTGCTCGGCGCTCCATGGCTCCTGCCCGCGGTCGCCGTCGCGCAGGTGCTCGGTCAGGTGAACCTGCAGGTCGCGATCTTCAACCTGCTGCCCGGATTCCCGCTCGACGGTGGTCGCGTGCTGCGCTCGGCGATCTGGGGCCTCACCGGCGATCGCAGCCGCGCGACGGCCATCGCCGGTCGCGCAGGTCAGCTCATCGCCGGGCTGCTGTTGCTGCTCGCGGCGTATCTGTTCTTCCAGCTCAACGATCCGGGTGCGCTGCTCATCGGCCTCGTGGCGTTCTTCCTGTTCAACATCGCCGGGCAGTCGATGCAGCAGGAGCGGCTCGTGCGCGCCGTCGGTGGGACGCGCGTCGCGCAGCTCGCGACGACGGACTTCGTTGTCGTGCCGAGCGGAACGCTGATCGGCACGCTCGTCCGCGACTACGTGCTCCCGCGCAATTTGCGCGCGATCCCGGTCGTCGACAACGGTCGGTTCGTCGGGCTCGTGACGATCGCCGACCTCCGCAAGGTCGAGCAGGACCAGTGGCCGACGACGCCGGTCGACGCGGTCATGACGTCGGCATCCGCCGTGCCTTCGGTCGGCCCAGATGACGCGCTCGGTACTGTGCTCGACAAGTTCAGCGAGGATCTGCCACTCCTTCCGGTCGTGCGCGACGGCGCGCTCGTCGGACTGTTGCACCGCGAGTCCGTCGCCGGCTACGTGCGCATGCGGGAGATGCTCGGCTTCGATCGTCGCTAGCCGGAGGTGCCCATGTCCGACACGTCGTACATCGAGAGGAACCGCCGCGAGTACCTGCGCATGCGCGCGCTCATCGACCGCCTCTCCGACGACGACCTGCGTCGCAAGGTCAACGAGCATTGGACGGTGGCCGCGTATCTCCTGCACGTCGGCTTCTGGGACGTCCGCAACCGCTGGCTCTCCGACAAGCAGCGCAGCGGTGCGGTGTTCACGGAGTCGGATATCGAGCCGGACGATGTGACGTGGATCAACGAGTCGATGCGGCCCTTCCTCCATGCGATACCGCCGCGCAACGCGGCGCGGCTCGCGCTCAGGCTCGCGGAGGCCGCCGATGAGGGCGTGGCGTCACCGCCTGCCGGCGGCTGGTGGCCGGAGAACGAAAAGAGTCTCGTCAATCCGATCCGCGCCGAGCACCGCGCGGAGCATCTCGATCAGATCGAAGAGGCGCTAGGCGGCAAGCGCTAGCGCGATCTGCGTCGCGATGCGCGCGTTCTGACGCAGGAGACTCACGTTCGCACGGAGGCTCTTGCCGCTCGTCGCCGCACCGAGCGCGCCGAGCAGGTACGGCGTGAGCGCCGCACCGCGTATGCCCTCGCGCTCGGCGGCGGCGATCGCACGGTCGACCTCGGCCTCCGCCTCGTGCCGATCGATCGCGTCAGCCTGTGCGATGGGGACCGCGACGACGATGCCGGCCCCGCGCGCGAGCTGCTCGCGGACGATGCGCGCCGCGGCGAGCGCCGTGTCCGCGCGATGCGGCGCGCGCAGTCCGCTCGCGCGCACGTAGAACGCGGGGAAGTCGTCGGTCCCGAAGCCGATCACCGGGATACCGAGCGTCTCGAGACGCTCGAGCGTCAACGCGAGATCGAGGACGAGCTTCGCGCCGGCGCACACCACGCACACCGGATGGCGCGCGATGGCGAGGAGGTCGGCGGATTCGTCGAGAGAACGCTCGGCACCGCGGTGCACGCCGCCGATGCCGCCCGTCGCCATCACACTGATGCCGGCCTGCGCCGCGATCTCCACGGTCGCGGCCACCGTCGTCGCGCCGAGACCGCCGCCCGCGATCACTGGCGCGACGTCGCGCGTGCTCACCTTCGCAACTCCCTCCTCGTTCGCGAGGCGGGAGAGCAGCGCGCGGTCGGCGCCGACGACAGCGTTGCCCGATGCGACCGCGATCGTCGCCGGCGTCGCGCCGCCGGCACGCACCTCGTCCTCGAGCGCGATCGCCGTCTCGAGATTCAGCGGCCGCGGGAGACCGTGCGCGATGACGGTCGATTCGAGCGCGACGACGGCGCGCTTCGCGGCGATCGCCGCTGCGACCGCGGGCTCGACCTCTAGCTTCACGACCCCGCGCGGCCGCGCGCGTGCCCGCGCTCGCCGGTCTCGCCGGCGAGCAGCTCGACCGCGTGTGGCAGCACCGGGAGCAGGATCTCCAGCGATTCGCGCACCGCGCGGGGTGAGCCCGGCAGATTCACGACGAGCGCCGCGCCAGCCGCGCCGGCGACGCCACGCGACAGCATCCCGTGAGGCGTCTTCGCGAGCGCGCGCGCGCGCAGCGCCTCGGCGATCCCGGGCACTTCACGATCGATCACCCGCCGCGTCGCTTCGGGCGTCACGTCATTCGGCGAGAGGCCGGTGCCGCCGCTCGTGAGGACGACGTTCGCCCCGGCGCGGATGGCGTCGAGGATCGCGTTCGCGACCTGCGCGATGTCGTCGGCGACGAGTGCGCTCGCGATGACCTCGTGCCCCGCGCCCACGAGCCCCTCGCGCATCGCCGGGCCGCTCTCGTCGGCGCGCTCACCGCTCGCGCCCCGCGTGCTCACGGTGATGATCCCGGCGCGTATCGCCGTCACTCCGCGCGGTACTCCCCGCTGCGGCCGCCGCTCTTCGCGACGAGGCGTACGTCCGTGAGCCGCGCGCCGCGCTCCACTGACTTGAGCATGTCGTACAGCGTGAGTCCGGCGATGGTCACGGCCATGAGCGCTTCCATCTCCACGCCCGTCGGCGCGGTCGTGCCCACGGTCGCTTCGATGTCGATGCCATCAGTCGCGAGCACAAGGTCGACCGACGCGTGCGACAGGGGTAGCGGATGCGTGAGCGGCACGAGGTCGGGCGTGCGCTTCGCCGCCATGATCCCCGCGATGCGCGCCGCGGCGAGCACGTCGCCTTTCGGCGTCCGACCAGATCGCACGAGCTCGAGCGTCTCGCGCGAGAGCATCAGCTTCCCCCGCGCGGTCGCGCGCCGATCGGTCGCTGGCTTCGCGCTCACGTCGACCATGCGCGCGGCGCCCTTCGCGTCCACGTGCGTCAACTTTTTCGGCGGCGCCACGATGCGTCTGCGCGCGGGCACCTAATGGTCTTCCGGCAGGTCGGTGAGCACGACGGTCACATCCGTGCCTGGTTCGACCGCCGCGAGCGGCTCGGGGATGTCGATGAGGCAATTCGCGAGCGACATCGAGCGCAGGATGCCCGAGCCCTGCGGTCCGGTGGCGCGCACCGTCTCGGCGTCGCGGTCGTAGACGCCGCGCGCGAACGTGCGCAGTCCGCTCGGCTTCTCGATGCGATCGAGCAGGCGTGCCATGGCGCGCGGCCGGTGCAGCCTCGTGTGCCCCGCCATCTTCAGCAGCGCGGGACGCACGAAGAGCTCGAATGTGAGGAGCGCGGACACCGGATTCCCGGGTAGCCCGAAGATCGGCACGTCGCCGCGCTTGGTCCGCAGATGGCCGAACGCCAGAGGACGCCCCGGCCGGATCGCGATCGACCAGAAGTCCATCGCGCCCATCGCATCGACGACCGGCTTCACGTGATCGTGGTCGCCGACGGACACGCCGCCGCTCGTGACGACCATGTCGCCGAACGCGGCATTGCCGAGGGAGTGCCGCAGGTCGGACGCGTCGTCACCGGCGATGCCGAGCTCGAACGCTGCGCTTCCGGTCGCGCGCACCGCGGCCGAGATCGAGTAGCGGTTCGTATCGCGGATCTTCCCCGGCGCAGGTTGCTCGGTGATGTCGACCAGCTCGTCCCCGGTCGACAGCACCGCGACGTTCGGCCGGCGATGCACCGTCACGCGCGCGTGACCGATCGAGGCCAGGACGCCGATCTCCGCGGCGCGCAGCACGGCACCGCGTCGCAGCACGACCTCGCCGCTGCGCAGATCCTCACCGGCTTGCCGCACCGCCATGCCGGTCGGCGTCGAGCGTGTGATCGTGACCATCTCGGTGCCGTTGTCGGTGTCCTCGACGCGCACGACGGTGTCGGCGCCGTCGGGCAGTGGCGCGCCGGTCATGATGCGTATCGCCTCGCCCGCGTCGACGCGACGATCCGGCACCGCGCCCGCGGCCACCGAGCCAACGACACGGAGGCGGGCGCCCGCCGAGCCGACGTCGCTCCCGCGCACCGCGTAGCCGTCCATCGCCGAGTTGCGGAACGGCGGGACGTTGCGATCGGCCGCCGCGTCCTCAGCGAGCACGGATCCCAGCGCCTCGAGCAGCGGCGACTCGGTCGTCTCCAGCGGCTTGATCTGCGAGAGGATCCGCGAGAGCGCCTCGTCGACGCTGAGCAGTTTCGTCGCGGCTTTTGCCGCGCTCGGACTGGTGGGCATGCGCTCGGAGTCTACGTTCGTCCCCGTCGTTCGCTCGCGTGTACGTTGTCGTCGTGCTGCGCCTCGCGTCGGCCTCACCGCGACGCATCGAGCTCTTGCGGCTGCTCGACCTCCCATTCGAGGTCTCGCCGGCGTTGATCGACGAGAGCGCGTTCGCTTCACCGGCGAACGCCAAGGCCGAGCAGGTCGCGCGCAGAGGCGAGGCGACGCTCGCGGTCGACACGGAGGTCGAGCTCGACGGCGAGCGTCTGGGCAAGCCGCGCGACGACGGCGAGGCGGTGACGATGCTCGCGGATCTCGCCGGCCAGACGCACGACGTGCGCAGTGAGATGGTCGTCGTCGCGCCGAGCGGGATGCGACTCCGTTTCGCGGTCCGCTCGCGCGTGACGCTGCGCGCGCTCTCGCTACGCGAGATAGAGCGCTACGTCTCGACCGGCGAGCCCGCCGACAAGGCCGGTGCGTACGCGATCCAGGGCGAGGGCCGCAGGCTGGTGCAGGGATACGAGGGTTGCCTCGCGAACATCACCGGGCTACCGCTGTGCCATGCCTACTACGCGCTGCGGCGCGCCGGCGTCGTCCCGGGCGAGCGCCCCGAGCGCGCATGCCAGGAGCATTTCGCGTTCGTCTGCCCGGTATGGCGTACCGCGCAGCGACAGGGACGCGTCGCGAGCGATGGCGCGGAGTTCGATTCCTGGAGCGACGCGCTCGGCTAAGCGGCGGCCGACGCGTCCGTCGCGAGCGCGTCCTGCGCGATCCGCAGGAGCGCACCGCTCGTCGCGATCCCGATCGACCAGGTCGCGGCACCGCTGCGCACTCGCCAGCGCGCGCCCGCGAACGCGCGCACGTTCGCGCTCATAGCGCGGAGCAGCTCGTCCATGCGAGCGCGCACCAGCGCCGCGAGATGCGAGCCACGCGTCGCGTCAGCGACGATCGGCGCGATGAGCGCGATGCCCGCATCGCCGTAGCGGAACGCGCTCGTGTCGCCGCCGAAGATCGTCTGGCTGCCGCCGAGCGTCGCGCGGATGACGCGGTGCACCATCGCGCGTCGCGTCGCCTCCGCCGGCGCGTCGACATCCGCGACGCCCAGCACGAGGGCGAACGCACGGCCGCCATCGCGCGCCTGCGCGAGCCGCTCCCGGAGCGCGGCGAGGAGGACGCGATCGAGGTACGACTCCGCGACCTCCGCTGCGCGATACCGCACGACCGGTTCGCTCACGACTGGTGCGGGTCGTGGCGTGATCTCCTCGCTGAGCAGGCGCGCCGCGGTCGGCAGGACCTTTTTCCAGCGCTCGCGCTCGGCCATGCGCTCCGCGGCACCCAGCGGTGTGAGCGCGACCGCGCCCTCCGCCGCCGGCGCGAGGTAGCCGCCGTCGAGCAGCGCCTGAAGCGCGCGGCTGAAACCACCGCTCGCCAGCGGAAGCTGCTCGGCCGCGATCTTCGCGAGCAATGTCGTGGGCCGGGCAGGCTCGGGCGCTAATGCATCCAACAGGTAGAGGCGATAGAAGGCGGTCGCGAGACCGGTCGCGGCGGGACGGACCACGTGGGCCTCCGGAATGACTGCTCGGTCGTAGAACGGCGGCCGCTTGCTCCCCGTCAGGCGCGCGGCTTCGCTCTTGGCTTCGCTTTCGTCGTCGTTTTGGTCTTCGCCTTCTTGCCCCAGTTCATTCCGTGCGTCTTCGCCCACGCATGCCACTCGGGGACCGGATGCTTCACCGTCCAGAGGAAGTGGTACATGCCACTGTCCCCGACGAACTTGAAGCGCTTCTTGAGATCGGTCGCGAGGTCTTCGTATTCGTCGAACGAGCGGAGGTGCTTCTTGATGCCGCCACCTCGTTCGAGGTCAAGGAGGGCGTTCGCGTTGTGCACGACCGCCGCGATCTTCGGCCGGCTGCGGATCATCTTCTCGTCCGTGGTCAGCGTGTCGACCTCGCGATCGCTCATGCGCGCGACCCGCTCGGCGTTGAAGTTGTGGAAACCCTTGCGGATGCCGGTCCACTTCGCGTCGACGACGCGCCAGCTCATGCCCGCCTGGAACACCGGTTTCGAAAGTTGCTCGAGGTAATCGTCGACGCTCTTCGCGGTGATCTGCGGCGGCGGTCCTTCCATCGCCCCGTTGCCCCCCTTAGGGGTACGAGAGTACGCCCGCTAGTTCTTCGCGTCGGCCTCCATCGCCTTCGCGATGGACGACAGGAACTCCTTGTTCGTCTTCGTCTTGCCGAGCCGCTGGAGCAGGAGCTCTGTGCCTTCGATCTGGCCGACGGCCGAGAGCATCTTGCGCAACAGGATGACCTGGCGCATGACCTCGGGCGAAAGCAGCATCTCCTCGCGGCGCGTGCCGGAGGCGGGGATGTTGATCGCCGGGAAGGTGCGCCGCTCCTGCAGCTTGCGGTCGAGGATCATCTCGGAGTTGCCGGTGCCCTTGAACTCTTCGTAGATGACGTCGTCCATGCGGGAGCCGGTGTCAACGAGGCAGGTGGCGAAGATCGACAGCGAGCCAGCAGGCTGGCCGCCGGTGCCTTCGATGTTCCGGGCCGCACCGAAGAACCGCTTGGGCGGGTAGAGCGCGACCGGGTCCATACCACCGGACAGCGTGCGGCCGGATGGCGGCACGGCGAGGTTGTACGCGCGCGCGAGGCGCGTGACCGAGTCGAGGAGGATGGCGACATCGCGGCCGCCCTCGACGAGGCGCTTCGCGCGCTCGAGCGCGAGCTCGGCGACGCGCGTGTGGTTCTCGGTGGGCTCGTCGAACGTGGATGAGAAGACCTCGCCCTTGATCGAGCGGCGGATGTCGGTGACTTCCTCGGGCCGCTCGCCGACGAGCACGACCATGATGTGGACGTCCGGGTGGTTGCCGGCGATGCCGTTGGCGATGTCCTTGAGGAGCGTCGTCTTGCCGGCCTTCGGCGGCGACACGATGAGCGCGCGCTGGCCGAAGCCGAGCGGGTTCACCAGGTTGATCAGGCGCTGGCTGAGGTTCGCGCCGTCGACCTCGAGGTCGAACATCTCGTCAGGGAAGACCGGCGTGAGGTCCTCGAAGTGCGGACGTCGCTTCGCGACCTCGGGATCCATTCCGTTGACCGCCTCGACGCGGAGCAGCGAGAAGTACTTCTCGTTGTCCTTCGGCGGACGCGTCTGACCGGTGATGAAGTCGCCGGTGCGGAGCCCGAGACGGCGTACCTGGCTCGAACCGACGTAGACGTCGTCGGGCGAGGGGAGGAGGGTGCGGCGACGGAGGAACCCGAAGCCGTCCTCGACGATCTCGAGGATCCCCTGGGCGAAGATGTTGCCCTGCGCTTCGGTCTGTGCCTGCAGGATCCGCGTGATGACGTCCTGCTTGTTCATGTCGGCGGTGATGTCGGTGACGCCGAGCTCCTTCGCGATGCCGAGGAGATCCTTCGGCTTCGCCTCGGTCAGCTCGGTGATCGTGTACCACTTGCGCACGCTCGCTTCGCTCACTGAACCGGGGCCCCCACCCCGGGGCGCTGCGGGCGCTGCTTCGCGCGCGGGCGCTTCGCGGCGGATGGCCGGGCCGTTGGTGGGGGCGCCGTTCGTGGGCGCGATGGGGGTCGTCGCTTCTGCGGCGGTTTTCGCGGGCGCGGTGGACTGTTCGGGGTTTGGGTTCTGCTCTGGGTTTTCCACGCGGTGTGTTGCTCCTTGGGGGTGTTGTGCGAGATCGCGGTGAGCTCTTACGAGAAGTTCCGGGGGGCACAACGTCTGGGGGATGCGCTCTCGCCCGGCAAAGGAAGATGAGGAAGGCTGCTACGTAGCAGTATACAACGCGGTGAGGCTCCCCGACGATGTCAAGCGCGATCTCCTCACGCTCTCAAAAGAGATCCACGCCGATCCGGAGCTCGCGTACAAAGAGGACCGCGCGGCACTACGTATACGCACCCTGCTCGAACGGCGAGGACATAGCGTCGAAATTGGCACCGGTGGTCTGGCCACCGCGTTCCGGGCGCGAGCCGGACCGGCAGGGCCGACCGTCGCGCTGCTCGCGGAATACGACGCGCTCAAGGGCGTCGGCCATGGCTGCGGCCACAACCTCATTGCGATGACCAACGTTGGCGCCTTCCTGCTTGCTGCGACCGAGCCGACACGCCTCGGCATCGCGATCGAATTGATAGGTACGCCGGCGGAGGAAGACGGCGGCGGGAAGATCGATCTCATCAACGCGGGCGTGTTCGAGAACGTCGCGTACGCGCTCTCTACGCATCCCGCCGCGCAGTGCGAGTGGGGCGTGTCCGCCACCGGCCTCGGGATCGTGGGCAAGCGCGTCATCTATCGCGGGCAGTCGTCGCACGCGGGATCGTCGCCGGAGCGCGGACGGAACGCGCTCAACGGGCTCATCCGGCTCTTCACGGGGATCGACGGCTGGCGACAGCAGCTGCCGTCGACCGCGCGCGTGCACGGCATCGTCGACTTCGGCGGCGATGCGGTGAACGTCGTGCCGGCGCGAGCCGAGGGCCGCTTCGGGCTTCGCGCCGCGGACCTCGCGATGCTCGATGAGATGGTCGCGACCTTCACCGACGTCGCGCATGGCGCCGCGCTCGAGACGGAAACCACAGTCGAGATCACGGACTACCTGCCGCTGTACGCGCCGGTCTCCGCGAACCGCGCACTTGGCGACATCCTCGCGGAGGAGCTGCGCGCGCGCGGCGTGGACGCGACACGCGGCACGCTCGTGACCGCGTCGACCGACCTTGGCAACGTGTCGCAGAAGGTGCCGACGGACTGGATCCGTTTCCCCGTGACGGAGACGCCGATCGCGGGTCACTCCGACGCGATGCGTGAGGCCTGCGTGACCGACCTAGCGCACCGCAACGCGCTGCTCACCACGGAGGCGCTCGCGGCGGCTGCACGGCGCGTCGCGACCGATGGCGCGCTGCGGGAACGGATCGCGGCATGAGCGGCGGCAGGGGCGCTCGTTCGGCCAATGGCGGGACCTCGCTGCGCGATGACCTCATCGTCCTCTCGCGGGCGATCCATGCCGCACCAGAGCTGGCGTACCAGGAGCGGCAGGCGGTCGCGAACATCGCGTCGCTATTGCGGCGCCACGGCCACGCGGTCGAGCTGTCATACGGCGGCCTCGAGACGGCGTTCCGCGCGCGCGTCGGTCCGCACGGTCCGTCCGTCGCGCTCCTGGCCGAGTACGACGCGTTGCCGGAGATCGGTCACGCCTGCGGGCACAACCTCATCGCGATGTCGAACGTCGGCGCGTTCCTGCTCGCCGCGCAGCGCGCGAAGGAGCTCGAGGTCGGCATCGAGCTCATCGGCACACCCGCGGAGGAATCGGGTGGCGGGAAGATCGACCTGATCGGTGCGGGCGCGTTCAAGCAATCCGTCGCGGTCCTGTCATCGCATCCCGGTGGCAACACGTGGGAGTTCGGTCGCTCGAGCCTCGGCATCGTCGGGCGGCTGGTGCGCTTCCACGGCCTGGCCTCGCACGCGGCGTACTCACCGCACAAGGGGAAGAACGCGCTGACCGCGGCCATCCGCCTCTTCCTCGCCGTCGATGGGTGGCGCCAGCATCTGCCCGCGGATACGCGCGTCCACGGGATCATCACGAAGGGTGGCGCCGCGTCGAACATCATCCCCGACCTCGCTGAATGCGATTTCGGCCTGCGCGCCGCCGACCTCGCCGTTCTCGAGGAGATGGACGCGACGTTCCGTCGCATGGCCGAGGGCGCCGCCATGCAGACGGGCACGACAGTTGAGATCGACGACAAGATGCGCCTCTACGCGCCGGTGAAGCCGAACCCGCGCATCGACGCGCTGCTGCGGGAGGAGTTCGGGCGGCGCAAGATCCCGGTCGAGCAGGGCGGACTCACGCTCGCGTCGACGGACTTCGGCAACGTGTCGCAGGTCGCGCCGGCGGACTACATCGGCTTCCCGGTGAGCACCGAGTCGATCTCCGGGCACTCGCACGTCATGCGCGAGGCATCGGCGACCGATCTCGCGCACACGAACGCGATGCTCACTGCGGAGATGCTCGCCTCTGTCGCGGTGCGCATCGCGACGGACGAGTCGATCCGCGCGTCACTCGCGTGACCGGAGCCGCACGCCCGACGAACGACACCACGCGTCCCGCGCCGCGCACGGACATCGACGCGAAGCGATGGCTCGACGTCGACTTCCCCGGCCTCGAGATCGGCGTCGCCGAGTACGCCGAAGGCCCGACCGGGTGCAGCGTCTTCTGGTTCGGGAAGACCGTGTCGCTACACGTCGACGTCCGCGGTGGCTCGCCCGGCGTCGTCGGCGACGGCTATCCGGTCGTCGATGCGATCTGCTTCGCCGGCGGATCGATCTACGGGCTCGAGGCCGCGACGGGTGTCGCTGCGGAGCTCTTCGCGCGTAAGGCGTACTCGACGCAATGGAACGACATCCAGCTCGTGGCCGGCGGGATCATCTTCGACTACGGCCGTCGTGCGAACGCGATCTATCCGGACAAGGAGCTTGGCCGCGCCGCGGTCCGCGCCCTTCGACCCGCGCGCTTCCCGCTCGGGCCGCACGGCGCGGGTTGCCTCGCGACGGCCGGGCACGGCGAGACCGCTGAGATCGCCGGGCAGGGTGGCGCGTCGCGCGCCGTCGGTCCGACACGCATCGCGGTCTTTACGGTGATCAACGCCTACGGCGCGATCGTCGATCGGAACGGCGACGTCGTTCGCGGTAACCGCGACAGCGCGACCGGCAAGAGACGGCGTAGCGAGGACGTCGTCGCTCAGACCGGCGCGTATGACCCACCCGCCCTCCGCGGTCGCGTCGTCACGCAGAACACCAACCTCACGCTCGTCGCCACCGATCAGAAGCTCGACTACTGGCAGCTGCGCTCGATCGCGCGCCAGGTGCACTCGTCGCTGGCGCGCGCGATCCAACCCTTCAACACCCGCTGGGACGGCGACGTCCTCTTCGCGGTGTCGACGCAGAAGGTCGACAACCCGAAGCTCGACGAGGTCAGCCTCGCGATCGCTGCCTCAGAGCTGGCCTGGGACGCTGCGCTCGCGAGCTTCGACCCCTAGCCCCAGGTCCACGCCTGGGATCAGAGTTGCAGAGCGCGCGCTACGAGTTAGCGCTCGGCGATCGGGATGTAGCGCTTGCCCACGGGTCCGGTGTACTCGGACTCGGGACGGATGAGCCGGTTGTCGCCGTGCTGCTCCATGATGTGCGCGCTCCAGCCGGCGATACGTCCGACCGCGAAGATCGACGTGCCGAGATCAGCGGGGATGCCGAGGAACGTGTAGGTCGTCGCCGCGAAGAAGTCGACGTTCACGACGTTCACCTTCGCGGCCGCGGCCGGCGACATCTTCGGACGGCGCGCGGCGATCGCGTCGACGAGCTTCTCCTGGATGTCGAAGTAGCGCGGACCCTTCCAGTCCTTCTGCAGCTCGCGCGCGAAGTTGCGCAGGAACTTCGCGCGCGGGTCCTCGGTCTTGTAAACACGATGCCCGAAGCCGGGGAACAGGAACTTGCGTTCGATGCCCTTCTCGACGAACGAGTCGACATGGTCGGGAGAACCGATCTCCTCGAGCATCTTCATCGTCCCGTCGGTCGCGCCGCCGTGCAGCGGGCCCTTGAGCGCACCGAATGCGGCGGTGACCGCGGCATGAATGTCAGCGTTCGTCGCGGCGACGATCCGCGCCGTGAAGGTCGATGCGTTGAGGCCGTGCTCCGCCTGGAGGATGAAGCAGACGTTGAGGATCTCGGCCGCTCGCGGATGCTCGAGTCCGGCCATGCGCGCGAAGTTCGCGGCGTGCCCGAGCGAGGCGTCCGGCGGCACGGGCTGCTGGCCCTTCCGACGCCGCATGTACGCGGCGAGGATCGTCGGCATCTTCGCGGTGAGACGCACGGACTTCTGGTACTCCGCCTCGCGTGAGTTGTCGCCTTCGGCAGGGTCCTCGGTCGCCGATGCGCTCACGACGGTGCGCAGCACATCCATCGGCGTGCCGTTCTCGGATGCCTCCTGCAGGATGTTCCGCAGGAACGGCGAGAGCGCGCGGTGCTTGATGAGCTCCGCCTTGAAGTCGCGTAGCTGGTCCCGGGTCGGCAGGTCGCCGTTCAAGAGGAGGTAGGCGACCTCCTCGTAGTCCGCCTTCGCCGCGAGCTGCTCGATCGGGTAGCCGCGATAGACGAGGAGGTTGTCTTCGACCTTGCAGATCGCCGTCTGCGCCGCGACGACGCCTTCGAGGCCTCGCGGCGAAGGGGTCTTTTGCTGCGATTCGGTCGCCATGTTCCGAGTTTCGCACAGGCAGGAGTGGTACCCGCTAGGACCATCGGGCCCTCTTGCGCGGTGCCTATCGACCGTCGTACAGTCCGCCGGCAGGGTAAATCAGCGCTAAACCCTGCGGGGAGGACGAAACACGGACCTCTGTCCCGGCGTCATGTAACGCGGGGACGCTCTAAGTGAAAGCCCCTCATCCCACCCACCAGCGGAGGGCGGCGGCCATCGGGCCGACGCCCTTTCGCTTTGTTTAGCGTTATTGGCCTAGATGAACGCTTTCCCGGGAGCCGCCGGCCCGCGGCGAGCACCCATGGACCGCCAGCGGTACCGCCGAGCCGCCAGACAGACAGGCATCAAGACGCGCCTGCCACGCCGGCTCGTTCTCATCGACCTGGCGCTGCTGGCCGTCGCGTTCTTCTTCATGCTCCTCGCCGGGCCCCGCATCGGCGGCGCGATGAGCACCGGCTTCGATGAGTTCGGTGGTCAGCTCGGAGCGCTCTTCCCCAACGCCGAAGGATCAAAGGCGATCGATCTTCCGACGACCGCCGGCAACGTGAGCGCGCAGCTGACCGCCGACAACGTCCCGGACTTCGTGCGCGATCCGGACTTGAAGCTCAACGGTCGAGTGCCCGCGTTCGCGATGGTCGCGGGCCGCAACGTCGCGGTGAAATTGAATGGGGTCGTCACCGCGATCGTCCCGCCGGATGCGGCGGGTGCGTTCGCTGCGGCGGTCACGCTAAAGGATGGGCCGAACGCGATCGAGCTCGCGCTCATCTCCGGCACGGACGTCGTCGCGAACAGCGCGTACACGGTCGTGCTCGATCGGCAGCCGCCGACGCTCGCGGTGACGCGGCCGGCGAACGGCGATAGCGTCGAAGCGCCGACGGTGAGCGTGCAGGGCAAGGCGGAGACAGGCGCGACCATCAGCGTGAACGACCGAATGGTCATCCCCGCGCCCGACGGCTCGTTCAGCGACTCCTTCACCGCGAGCGCGGGGCCGCTCACGATCACGGTCGTGGCGCGCGATCGCGCGGGCAATGAAACGACGGTGAAGAACCAGATCACCGTGAAGCCCGCGACGACCTCGGCCGTCTCGATCAGCGTGATACTCGACAAGACGACCGTGAAGCCCGGTGGATTCGTGACGGCGACGATCTTCATCATCGGCACGAATGGCGTGCCGCGCGCCGGTGAGAGCGTCTCGCTGTCCGTCGGTGTCATCCCGATCGCGACATCAACGACCGATGTGACCGGCATCGCGCGCATCAGCTTCGCCGCGCCGCCGAACGAGGGCGAGGCCGCGGTCGTCGTGCTCGCCTCAGGCGGCACGGGAAGGGCGACGCTCACCGTCGCGAAGTGACGCGCGGCGCGATACTGCGCCGACATGACCTCGGCCGATCTCGTCCTCTTCTCGATCTTCGGTGGGACGGCGCTTCTCTTGTACGGAGTCCGTCTCGTCGGGGAGGGTCTGCAGCGCGCCGCGGGAACACGGCTGCGCCATCTCCTCTCGACGCTGACGGGCAATCGGTTCAAGGCGTTGCTCGTTGGCGCGGGCGTGACCGCGGTGCTGCAGTCGTCGAGCGCGACGACGGTGATGCTCGTCGGCTTCGCGTCGGCGGGCCTGCTCACGCTACGCCAGACGATCGGCGTGATCCTTGGCGCCGACATCGGGACCACCGTCACGGTCCAGCTCCTCGCCTTCGATCTCCTCGCGCTGTCGCCCCTCGTCGTGTTCATCGGGTGGCTTCTCTATGTGACCGGTCGCGGCACGCTGCGCTACGTCGGCGAGGCGATCCTCGGGTTCGGTTTCCTCTTCCTCGGGATGAAGCTCGTGGCCGATGGCACGAGCCCGTTGCGGCAGAACGCACTCTTCGCCGATCTCCTCGAGGCGCTCGCCGCGCAGCCGCTCATCCTGCTGCTCATCGCCGCGGCGTTCTCGGGCCTCGTCCGCTCGAGCGCCGCGACCATCGGATTCGCGCTCTCGCTCGCGACGGCCGGGGTGCTGCCGCTCGTCGGCGCGATCCCGATCATCTTCGGCGCGAACATCGGAACGGCGGTCACCGCGCTCATCGCGGCGGTCGGTCAGAACGCTGAGGCCCGGCGCGTCGCCGCCGCGCACGCTGCGTTCAAAGTCGTTGGTGTCGCGCTGTTCTTTCCCTTTATCGGGCCGTTCTCCGACCTCGTCGCGCGCACGGCACCCGACGTTCCTCGACAGATCGCGAACGCGCATTCGATTTTCAACATCGCGGTCGCCGCGATCTTCCTGCCGCTCAGCCCGTGGGCCGCGGGCTTCTTCACGCGGCTCATCCCCGAGCGCGCATCGACGGCGACGGGCGCGATCTACCTGAACCCTCAGACGCTCGACACGCCGGCGGTCGCGCTAGGCCAGGCGCTACGCGAGACGCTGCGCATGGGCGATGTCGTCGTCCAGTCGTTGCGCGAGTCGATCGTCGTGCTCGAGCACGATGACGAAGCGCTCATGCGACAGGTCATCGCGCGCGACGACCTTATCGACCGGCTCGAGGAGGACATCAAGCAGTTCCTCGTGCAGCTCGGTTCGCAGCAGCTCACCGAGGAGCAGTCGGAACGGGAGACGGCTCTCATCTTCGTGATAGCGAACCTGGAGGAGATCGGCGACGTCATTGAGAAGAACCTCATGGAGCTCGCCGAGAAGAAGATCCGCGGCGGCCACGCCTTCAGCCCGCAGGGCTGGGCGGAGATCAAGAACGTGCACGCGAAGGTCGTCGAGAACCTCGAGCTCGCGCTCTCGGCGCTGACCGCGCAGGACCCGCAGATCGCCGAGAAGGTCATCCGCCACAAATCGCGCATCAACCTCATCGAGCGTCAGCTTCGTCAGACTCACATCCAGCGTCTGCACGAGGGGCTGCGCGAGTCGATCGACACGTCGAGCATTCACCTCGATCTGCTCTCGAGCCTCAAGCGCGCGAACTCGCTCGCCGCAGGGATCGCGTATGCGGTCCTCGGTCGCCATCGCGTCTCCGACGACAACGGTGGCTAGAGCCTTCGTCGGAACCTCGGGCTGGTCGTACGCGAGTTGGCGACCGAAGTTCTACCCCGAGGGCTTGAAGTCGAAGGAGTTCCTGTCTTTCTACGCGACGAAGTTCAAGACGATCGAGATCAACTACACCTTCAATCACCTGCCGACCGAGAAGAACATCGCCGAGTGGACCGCCGCGACGGGCGACGACTTCGTGTTCGGCCTGAAGGCGTCGCAGCAGATCACGCACCGCGCACAGCTGCGCGAGCCCGCGAGGACCCTGCCGACCTTCTTCGAGCGCGCCCGATTGCTCGGGCCGCGTCTCGGTCCGATCCTCTTCCAGACGCCGCCCTGGGTGAGGCGCGACGACGATCGCCTCGCGATGTTCCTCGCGGCGCTGCCGCGCGACGTGCGGTCGGCCCTCGAGGTGCGCGATCCCTCGTGGTACGTGCCCGAGGTGTACGAGCTTCTAGGCACGGCGAGCGTCGCGCTCGTGCACGCTGAGGGCGAACGTCATCCCTCTCCGGTCGAGACCGTCGGGATGACCGCCGGCTTCGCCTACATACGCCTGCGCGCGCGCGAAGGTTACCGCGACGATGCGGTCGACGCCTGGGCACGGCGGCTACGCATGGTCCTTGCGAGGGGCAAGGACGTGTATGCCTATTTCCGCCACGACGACGACGGCGCGAACGCGCTGTCCGCGATGCGGCTGCGGGACGCGCTGGCATGACGGGCGAGCTCATCGCCACGGTAATCGTGCTCGCCGGCGCGACGTTCATCGTGTTCGCGCAGATCGCGAGCGCGCGCGCCGTCGCGCGGCGCGGCGCGATCGTGCGCGTCTCGGGTGGACGCCTCGCGGCGATCGCCCCGTACTTCTTCTGGGCGCCGTACGTCGTGGCCGTCGCGCGAGTGGGTCCGGAGGCGGACGTACCCACCGCACTCCGCTGGATCGGGCTCGGCCTCACCGTTTCGGGCGTCGCATTCTCCCTCTGGGCCATCGCCACGCTCGGCCGCCACTACGACCTCGTCCTCGAGATCCACGCCGATCACGAGCTCGTGCGCGACGGGCCGTTCGCTTGGACGCGGCATCCCGTCTATACGGGCCTCATCGTCCACTTCCTCGGGGCGTGCCTCGCGACCGGCAACCTGCTCCTCGTCGCCGGGACCCTGTTCGGCACGATCCCGGCCTTCGTGGTGAGGGCGCGTGTCGAAGAGCGCCTGCTCCGCGAGCGTTTCGGCCCCGAGTACGAGGCCTACGCGAAAAGGGTAGGAATGCTCGTGCCTTTCCTCTAGAGTGCCGCCGCAGGGGAGCAGTCTCGCGTTGGAGGAAAACGTGAACTGGCTCGCCATCATCATCGCCGCCATCGCCACCATCGTCATCGGCTTCCTTTGGTACGGGAACTGGGCATTCGGCAAGAGCTGGATGACGCTCTCGGGACGGACGATGGGCCAGGGTCAGCAGCCCGGTCCGCTCTACGCGCTGACCGTCGTCGCCGCGCTCGTCCAGGCGATCACCATGGCGTGGCTCGCTGGACAGACCGGCACGCACAGCGGGTCCGCGGGCGGCCTGCTCGGCCTCTTCGTCGGCATCGGCTTCATCGCCCCCGCGATGTTCGCCGACGTGCTCTTCGCGGGTCGGCCGCCGCGCCTTCACGCGATCACCGCGGGCTACCAGGTCGTCGCGGCGATCGTCCAGGGCGCGATCATCGGGTTCCTCGGCTAAGCGCGCTTCGGGAACAGCCGAACGGCGACCGCTGACGCCGCGATCGTGAGCGCGGCGGCAGCGAGCGCTGCGCTCGACTGACCCGCGGACACGACGCCGGCGGCGACCCCGAGGCCGAGCACGACGAAACTGAACTCGCCGATCTGCGCGAGCCCGATCGCGATCTGCCAATCGCGACCGGGTATGGCGAAGAGCGCGTCGAGCGCGGCGACGACGACTGCCTTCAGCGCAACGAGGCCGATGAACACCAGGAGCCATCCGGGCTCGCGCGCGACCGCTGCCGGATCGACGAGCGTGCCGATCGCGACGAAGAAGAGCACCGCGAAGAGATCCCGGAAGGGGAGCACCTCGCGGCGCGCCTCCTGCGCGATCGGTCGGATCGAGAAGAGGACGCCGGCGACGAACGCAGCGAGCGCGACCGGGATCCCGAAGACGACCGCACCGACGCCCGCGATCGCGAGCGCGGCGGACACGGCGGCGATGAGGAACGAGTCGGGCTGATCCTGTAGGGCGGCGAGCAGCCGCGGGACGGCCCAACCCTGCACGCCCCACGCGACGATGACGAAGGCGACAGCCTTCCCGACCGCGATGACCGGCGGCTCGTCACCGGGCGCGAGGAGCACCGCGAGCAGCGTCGCGGCCACGAGCGTGACCGCGTCTTGCAGCAGTGCCCACACGATGAGCGCACGCTCGGTCACGGGATCGGTGGTGCGCTTGCGGCTGCGCGTGATGTTCACGACGACGACCGACGACGAGAGCGCCGCGACGAGGCCGAGCGTCACGCCGCCGAGCGCCGTCGTGCCGAGCGCGACCGCGACGAGCGCCCCGAGGACGGTGACGAGGACGACTTGCAGCGGGACGGCGATGAGGATGCCGCGCGGCTCCTTCGCAAGCGAGCGCAGATCGAGCTCGATGCCGACCTCGAAGAGCAGGAGCACGACGCCGACGTCAGCGAGCACCTGGATCTGGTGCTTGTCCGCGACGTACCCCGGCGTGAACGGCCCGACGACGAGCCCCACGACGAGATATCCGACCACGGCCGGCAGTCCGACGCGCCGCGCCAGGACGCCGACGACGCCGGCGATGAGCAACACGAGGCCGATCTCGAGGACGGGGATCGCTTCGGTCACGCGGCGAAGGCTACGCGGTAGCTACGGGATGATGAGGCGGGCGAGCCGCACGTCCGCTGCGTGGTAGCCGATACGACCGACCGCTACGTATTCGTTGCGCGGCGCCCACTGCTGGATGTACCCCCACGGCTCATCGAGCTGTGCCACGACTCCGCGCTCGAAGTCGAGGATCAGATCACGCTGCGGACCATGTGTCTCAGCGGTCGGGCCAAGCGAGACCGAGAAGTAGCGCCCGTCCGGGCTCCAGCGCATCCCGGTCAGCATGGTCGGCTCCGCGGAGATCGCTGCGAGCGTCACTTCTCTTCGGTCACAGAGGTGCATGCCGCGAAGGCCGTCGCTCGCGAGCCAGACCGCGATATCGCCCCGCGGTGCGAGAAATGCCGTGCCCGGCACGACCGCGCTCACGTACTCGTGACGCGTGACGTCATACAGATCACTGCGCACGTACGAACCGTCAGGATCGAGTCGGTGGATCAGCGCCCAACGCAGGTCGCCTGACGGGTTGATCCAGTTGTTCCCAGTCGTCGGCAGCGTCGGATGCGTGGGTGGAGTGGACATGACGGTCTCTTTCGTGCCGGTCCGAGTGTCGAGTGCGTAGATCGCGGTGTGATCGCCCGGATCGTCAACCAGCACACGAAACGCGTCGACCCAGCGCGTGGGGACGAGATCGCCGACGCTGATGAGGCGCGGCGCACCGTTCAGGTCCCGCACGAAGAGAGCGCGTTGGCCTGTCTGCGGGTCGGTCGCGGCGTAGATGACCTGCATCCCATCCGAAGACTGGATCGGCGCACTGCTAATAGGCCACGCGAACCGGTTCGTCATATTGCCCGCCGCATCGAGCGCGAACCATTGGCGCGACGCACCGAGGGGGTACGTGTACGCGCTCGCCACGAAAGATCCGTTGAGGCCGAACACGAGGAGGGTCCCGACTTGATGTGGGAGGAGCTCCAACTCTGCCTTCAACGGCATCATCGGCCGCAAAGGTGGCGCGCATGGCTGAGGCGGGGTCACAAGCGTCGTCTGAGGGCTCGTCGGTGACACAGATGGCGCTGCCGTCGGCGTAGGTGTGACTACGTCGGGTCCCGAGGTACACGACGCGAGCACACAGACGGCAAGGAACCAGCGCATCTACATCACTAGAACACGGCGCGCGCCCAAGGGGTTCGACAGCGCGTGGGTGCTAGCTGCTCGGGATGCTCCAGTCGATCGGCACGATGTGGATCCAGGTCTGGCCTGGCGAGAGGAGCATCCGCTCACCGTTCTGCGAGATGAAGGTGAACGGGTCGAACCACGTGCCGCGGTACCACGTCCCGTCCTGACGTCGTCCGTCGCGGAACATCGTCGCGGGACCGGTCCCGGTGAGGCGCATGTCGAGGCTGAAGGCGCCGCCGGCGTCCTCCTGCACGGTCGTCGTGATGACGTCGGTGTTGATCACGACGACGTTCCGCGCGTTGATCGCGACGTTAGTGGCCGCGTCGACCTCGCGCACGAATGAGAAGCCGTTGCTCTGGTAGCGCGCGTAGGTGTTCGCTGCCGCGTCGTACTGGTAGCGCACCGTCGCGTTCGAGCGGTAGGGGATCTCGATGAACGTCGCAGGCACGCTGCCGAAGAACCCGCCCGCGCTCGGCGAGTGCACCGCGCTCGTCAGAAAGTCCCAGGCGGGGACGGTCACCGGCGCGCCGCCGCCCTCGTTGTTCGCCCCCTGGCGGATCGCCGAGCCCGAGGAGAAGAGGTTGTGCGGCACGACCTTGCCGTCGTAGCTCGCGCGGAAGAACGAGGCGCCCTCGCCGAACTGCGGTGAGACGATGACGTAGTTGTTGTTGGCCACGTCGCGGTAGATGAGGTCGCTCGTGGATTGCGAGGCGCCGGACGCGACGAGTACACCGCGGACCATCGGGGTCGTGTAGCGATCCGAGTAACGCACACTGCGCACCGCCCCCACGGTGCCGGGATCCTGAGACTGGAAGTAGCCGGCGAGCCGCGTCACGAAGCCCTCGACGAGCAGCTCGAGCACCATGTCCGCCTGGCTGATGCCGTAGTGCGGCCGCGCGTCGGGGGAGTTGTCGATCTTCACCGCGAGCGTCCGGCGGTTCACGAGATCGCCGACGACGAGCGGCTGACCGGAGAGAGGCCAGCAGTTCGTGCAGCGGTTGTTGAGCCCGGCGGCGCTCACGAAGGCGTCGCTCGACCAGGTCATCGCCGTCCCGCCGCCGCGCAGCACCCCGACATGTGATGACCCGTCGATAAGTGACGTGAGCAGCGCGAGGTCGCCCTTGCCATCGGCGTTGAAGTCGCCGGCCACCACGCGGGTCTCAAGCCAGGGCAGCGAGAACGGCGCGAAGTACGCGATACCGCTCGTGTCGAGCAGCGCGAGATTCTGCGCGCCGCCGAACTTGTGCACCCGCACCGAGCCGTCGCCGTACCAGTAGAAGCCGAGCAGGTCCGTCTTCCCGTCACCATCGACGTCCGCCGCGGCGAACTTCGCCTTCGTGATGTCGTAGGTGTTCTCCGCGGACGCGAAGACGCCGCCCCAGCCGTTCACCGGCTGCAGGCCCTGTGGCGTGGGATCGAAGACGTGGATACGGATCTGGAAATTCGGGTACTGGTAGACCGACGCGAGCTGATCAGGTCCGGTCGTGCGCGTGAAGCGTCCGACGACGAAACGGGCGCGCGCCGTGTCGTACTGACCCGGTCCCGAGACGTACACGCCCTGGTTGCCCGTGTAGATGAACTGCTTGCCGTCCGACTCGAGGTAGTGGATGTGCATGTCGAAGTTGTCGTACTGGTAGATGAAGAGGAGCCCGTTGTGGCCGACGGCGGAGAAGTTGCCGGCGATGATCGCCTTCACGCGCGACCAGGCGTAGCCGTCGCTCCGCCACCAGCCCTGCGCGCCGGTGAAGTTGAAGCCCGTCCCCGTCGAGAGCCACACGAGGAGGCGAACGCTCGTGCCCCCGTCGTCGTACAGCGCGATGAGGTCCGTCTTTCCGTCGAAGTTCGCGTCGGCGGCCGCCCAGCGCATCTTGCCGAGGTCGAAGCTGTTCGCCGGCGCGGAGTACCAATCGCTCGGGATGAATTTCTCGGGCGTCGGCAGCGGCGACGTGCCCGCGGGGGCCGGGGTGGTCGTCTCGCGGTCGAGGAGCTGGATCCGCAGGCCGAGCGAGTCCGTCGGGTCGGAGACGGTGACGATCTGCGTGCCGGTCCCCTTGAAGGAGCCGACGAGCGGGACGCCCGCAGCTGGGGTCTGGGCAACCGCCAGATGCTGCTCCGGCGTCGCCGCGGGAATGAGCCAAATGAGGGAGATCAGCAGTGAGAATCCGAAAGACGCGATGCGCCGCATCGAGCGGGTGAACGAGCCCGCTAGGCGAACGTGACGGCGGGTGCCCGGTGGGTCGCTAAGCGAACGTCCGATCCTCGTAGGGTACGCCGCCGATGACGTCTTTCTTCGTCTTTCCCGAAAGAAGGAACTCGCCCATCGAGATCCCCATCTCCGACGCGATGTCCATGTCGACGTACTTGTAGAGGCCCTGCCGTCCGCCGGTGACGAGGTTGTCGAAGCGCATGAGCTCGCTCATGAGCGTGTCGATGGCCCTCTCGTAGCCGACGAGGTACACCGGGTAGCCGAAGGTCGCGCGCAGCACGACGCTCTCGGCGAGCTCACTCTCCTTTATGAAGCCCTCGTCCGCGAGCTCCTTCGCGCAGCGGCGGCCCAGCGCCTCGGCCGAGGACGTCCAGATCTCGTCGCCGACGTCGCAGGTGATGTCGCAGAGGAGGATGGTCTCGTCGGGCGCGCAGACCTCGGA
>Ga0209058_1001067_pt1 | contig 23462 bp, 28 predicted proteins | sample GraSoiAngelo_147_FD_185904 | JGI IMG/M metagenome (GOLD analysis project Ga0209058, IMG submission 185904) | Grasslands soil microbial communities from the Angelo Coastal Reserve, California, USA - 14_1009_05_40cm (SPAdes) (version 2) | ecosystem: Environmental > Terrestrial > Soil > Grasslands ... | reverse complement strand
AAGAGCCGTTCCTCCGCCTTCAAGCCAAGCTGCGGGACGATCTCGAGGACCGTCTCCCGCGTGACCCCTGGGAGGTTCGTGGAGGTCCACGGGGTGACGATCGTCGAATTGCGGACGATGAAGAAGTTCTCCGCGGTCGCCTCCGACACGTATCCGTGGATGTCGAGCATCAAGGCCTCGTCGGCGCCGTACTGGTTCGCCTCGACCCGGGCCATGATGTTGTTCAGGTAGTTCAGCGACTTGATCGACGGGCTCAAGCTCTGGGGCGGCACGCGCCGGTACGAGGAAGTCACCACTTTCAGGCCCCGCTCGTACACCTTGCCGTACAAGGAGATGCCCGGCTGTGCAATCACGACCACGCTCGGCCCGCTCTTGCACTTCCGCGGGTCGAGGCCGAGATCCCCCTTGCCCCTCGTGATCACGGGCCGGATGTATCCTTCGCGGATGTCGTTCCGCCGGCACGTCTCGAGGATGATGTTCGCCATCTCCTCCTTCGTGTGCGGGATTTTCAGGTCGATGGCTTTGGCCGAGTGATAGAGCCGGTCGAGGTGGCGGTCCAGCTTGAAGACTCGGCCGTTGTAGGCGCGGATCCCTTCGAACACGCCGTCCCCGTACAGGAGGCCATGATCGAAGACGCTGACCTTGGCCTCGGACTGTGGGTAGAACTTGCCGTCGACGTAGACACTTAGCTCCATGCTGGAGACCCCGACCGTGTGTTGTATCACTGCATTCACTAAAAGACTTTGTTCCGTGTTTTCTCAAAATGCATCCTGATGAAACGTCTCTCCGGTGAGACGCTCGAAAAGGCTGACGTACAGATTGCTCACTCGCTTTGCCACGTCGGCCGGAAGAGGCGGGATGTCGGGCTCCGGCTTGCCGGCCGTCCGTGCATCCATGAGGGCCTGGTGGTACCCGATCTTGCGGTAGTACTGACGGACGAATTCCTTGCTCAGCTCGACCTGCTGCCCGGTCTCGTACGCCTCGAGATCCCAGAACCGGTCCTCATCCGCGGTGCCGAACGTGTCCACCAGCATCAGGCGCCGCTCGTCGTCCATCGCGAACTCCTTCTTGCCGTCCACATGGATCAAGCCGCGTTTCCGGACTTCCATGTTGAGTCGTTCATCGATCTTGAGGACCGTCCGCACGAGATCGTCGAACTCCACCCGGCTCAGCTTCGAGATCTTCAACGCCTCGTCTTCCGTGAGCTCGCGGTCCACCTTTTCCAACTTCGTCGTCACTTCGACGAACGGCCGCGGGAGCGGTTCTCCGTACTTCGGCGCATGACCTCGCGGGAACCCAACCGACTCCGGTTGGATTTTTCCCGCTTGGATTCGATCGTGGAACGAACCGGCCACGTAGTATCGGGCGATGACCTCGAGCGGGATCAGGAAGCTGCGGGTGGATGGGGTGATGCGATCGTAGTCCGGGATGACCTGGACCCGGCGTACCCGCATCCGGTTTCCGTCCATGACCTTGAGGAAGTGCGTGCGAACGCCGAGGGCCTGGACGACCTTGAACCAGTGGGCCGACGTGCGGCACAGCGTTTCTCCCTTGTACGGAATGAGCGTCGGGATTACTTTGTCGAACACGCTGATCTGGTCCGTGAAGACGAACTCGAGTTCGCCCTCAGAGACCTCGTAGACCTCCTTCACCTTGCCTTTTCGGAGGAATCGCATGGCGCCTCCCGCCCGCGGGCCAAGAGATGAACGAGACCACTTAGGGGTTTGGGTGAACCCGACCCGAGCGCCTCTCAAGGTTGGCCTGCAGAGGAGTCACGTGTCTAATGATGGGACGACATCGCATCGGACGTCCGCTCAGGTGTCACAGGGGGCGCTGATATTCGATTCGCTCCTCGACCTCGCGCGCGAGCTCGGGGCCGAAGTGTTTCTCGAGGAGATGCAACCCAAGATCGATGGAGGCTGTGACACCACCCGCGGTGGTCACCATGCCGTCTTCTACCACGCGAGCCTCGACGATGTCCGCGACCGCGCCGAGTTCGTCCCGCGCGCTTTGGTGGGTGGTCGCCTTCCGTCCAGCGAGGAGTCCCGCGGCACTCAGGATCAGCGCGCCCGTGCACACACTGGCAATCGGCTTCTCCGTTCCGAAGTCGAGGAGCCGCTTCAGGAACTCGTGATCTTGGATGACCTCGGTACGCCCGGCCCCCCCCGGGACGATCACCAGATCGAGGTCGGAAAGTTCGTGGTGGACTTCGTGGGCGAGGAACTTCATCCCGAGTGCACCGGTGACCAGCTCCTTCATGGCGCGGAAGCGGACCGTGAGGTCGAGCTGCGGGTGAATTTGCTTCGCCTTCGCGAGGACCTCATACACGCCGACCGCGTCGAGCTCCTCGACACCGTCGAAGACAACGATACCGACTCGCACGGAGACCCCTGGACCCTGTCCCGGCTTAATCGTTCTGGCCTGATTTCGCCGGCCGGTCGGCCATCTGGCGGGCCAGCCAACGCTGCGCCTCGCGGAAGTCCGAGGTTTCGAAGTCCACATGGTCTTTCAGCTTGCCTTCGGAGTTGATGGCGAGCCGCAGTCCCGCCTCGGAGAGCAGAGGGACATCCATGACGCCGTCCCCGACCGCGACGATCTCGTCCTTCTCGATTCTCCACTTCGTCGCAAGCTCTCGCACGATCTCCCCTTTGCTCTGTGGACTGACATGGACCGTGACGCTGCCCGTGAAACGCCCGTCCTCATAGTGGAATTCGTTGCTGAACGCCGCGTCCGCTTCGAACAGTTCAAGGGCCGACTCCGCCACCTCCCGAGGGCCGCCGGTGACCAGCACGACCTTGCTCGCCTGCGCCCGCAGCCAGTCGACGAACTCCTTCGCCCCGGGCACCGGCCGGAGCTGCCGGGCCGCCCGGAGGACCTGGGCCCGGGTGAGTCCTCGGAGCCGCTCGGCCCGCGCGCGGAATCCGTTCTCCCAGTCGATCTGGCCATCGATTCCCGCGCGGGTAATGGCGGCGACCTCCGCCTCCTTCCCGACAATCGCCGCGAGTTCGGGGAGGAACTCGTTGAAAATCAGGGTGTTCTCTAGGTCGAAAACAACGAGCTTCACGAGGGCGGCCATCGTCCGGAGTCGATGCGGATATTTATGCTCTTCTGCGGCTGGGACCTGGTCCGGTAAGCACTCAGAAGACTTCCATGTCTCCGTGGACCTCGAGTCCCTGGTCCGTGATGCTGTACGGTTTCACGGAACGAGGGTGCTTGAGCCGTCGCATCTTGATTACTTGCATGACGAGCTGGACCTCGCCATTGTCCCGTTCGTTGAACCGGAGCCCGATCACGCCGTCGGAGACGTACTCGACGAGACCGTCCCGCGAGGACCGGGGATTATCGTCCTTCACCTCGGCGGTGAAGATGCACGTCGCTTCGGTCGACTTAAGCTGCTTGCAAAGCGCGAACAGCTTCTCGCGGCGCTCTTTGTCGTCCGCGAAGAGCATGTTCAACAGACTGATCGAATCGATCGCCACCCGCGAGGCGCCACTTCGCTTGATGAAGTCCGGGAGCTCGGAGCGAATCCTTGTGACGGTCGTCTTCGCGTCCGCGGGCTCGAGCTTCACGATGTGGAGTTTTTTCCCCTTGATGTAGGTCGGCAAGTCCCAGCCGAACGACGCGGCGTTTGCGATGACGGATTCGGGATCTTCCTCGAGGGAGATGAAGATGGCCTTCTCCCCGTTGATCAACCCCTGCATCAAGAACTGCAGCGCGAACGTCGTCTTCCCGGTCCCGAAGGAACCGAGGACCGTGATGATGTGTCCTGTCGGCACGCCGCGGCCCAACATCTCATCGAGGCCATCGATGCCCGTGAGCACGAATCCGCTCGGATGTCCGCCCTCTCCCGCGTCCGTCGCGGCCGGTGCTGCCTCCGTTTCGCCGATTGTCTCACCTCAGGAGATCCGTTCCATGTACACGACGACGAGACCGTGATTTGAGGAGACCATCGTGGGAAACCGGGCGATCTTGTCGCGCGGCAGGTGCGGCAACACGCCCGTGAACTTCTCGAGGTACATGTATCGCTGGCGCGTGCTCGACCTGGCCGAGGTCCGCCACTCGAACACGAGGCAGCCATCGGTGCTGTCCATCAGCAGCGATTCATGCCGCCGTTCGAGAATTCCCCGCGTGAGCAAGAGGTACACGAGCCCGTTCCATCGCTTCGCGACTCGCTGGAGACCTTTGATCGTCGTCACGAGGTCCTTGATCTCGACGATGTCCGAGATCGCGAGGTCCGTGAGGGAATCGATGACGACCATCGAGTCGTGGGCATTCTCGTCTAAGAAGGCCACGAGTTCCTCCAGGATATTCGTGGATGGGCGATCGAACACGTCGTCTTCGTTCGTCCACGCAGCGGGCACCACGCTGTGTCGGAAGTAGACGCTCGAGAAGTCCTTGAACACCGTGTGATCCCGAAACGCGCGGTAGTAGTCGCCGTTGAACGACGTCGCAAGCTCCTGCAGGATGATGTCCTTCGACCGGGAGAACGTCACATAACAGACCTGGGTCGGGAGGTCAGAGTCGTCGCATCGGTCGCCGAGGTAGTAGTGTCGCGCCTCGGGACGTTCGTTCACCAGCGCGGTCTTTGACCCCGCCGTGTAGACGTATTCCTGCATCCCGGCCCCGATGTCGCCCCAGAGAAGGATCGTGGATCCGCTCGGGAAGCCGCCGTCCACGATGCTGTCCAGGTCAGCAATCCCGGTCGGGACCTTGCGGACCCGCACGCGTTCGAGCGGTTCCGGCAACGCATCCACACTGAGGTAGATGCTATCCCGCGGTAGAGCCATCCCGATCCCCGTGCGAATCCAATGCCACCCGATAAAGCACTTTTGTAAACGGTTGCGTCGTGCGCCGCGATCCTGCGGATGGGGGTGACGGACCGTGGCGTGCATATTATCTTAGACACCGGACATTTATGGTCCTCCCCGAGGCGGGGCGCGGATGGTTTGGCGCTTCCGAATTCCGAGATAGACGTTTCATGGCTCCTCAAAACGACGCGAGGGCTCGAAGCGTGTTCCCATCGCGTGCGTCTTTGTCAAAGGCATGAGTGACGGGAGGGTGCTGATTATCAGTTCCGACCAGCGATGCCGGCACGTTGAAATGGTCCGCCGGACGTCGTGAGGGGGCCCGGAGGAACCATGGTCTCCGTTCGCAACCCACTCGCCGGGTTCGGCATCACGATCCTCGGCACGGCCGCCCTTTCGTTCCTTGTCGGCATCCCCATCGTGTTCCTGCCGCGCGACCTCGCGTACTTCTACTTCCCCTTCGTCCTCTTCGCCGTCGGCGTGTTCTCCGGCCGGACGACGTTCATCGGCTCCCTGGGCTTCATGGGTGCGCTGATCGGAGGCATCGTCGGCGTCTACGCCTTCCAGGCACTCTTCCTGCCCGCGGGCTGGCCCTTGACCGCAGGCATACCGCCGTGGCTCACGGGAACCTCGTTCATCACGGTCCTCCTGTTTGGCGCGGCGAGCGGCCTCGGCGGCGCGGCATCGGGGAAGCTCGGCCTCAAGCGGATCGAGCGTCTCACGGACCGTGCCCCGAAGATGCGCCGATGTCTCAAGTGCGGCGCGAAGGTCGGCATGTCGGCCCGCAAGTGCTGGTCCTGCCGGTCGTATCTCCCGCCCACGTAGACGGGCGTTTCAGATTTTCTTCATCCGACCGAGGATCGGTTCGTAGATGAGGCCCTTGTCGAGGAGGGAGTTAATCGATTCCTCCAAGGCGTCTTTGGCGACGCTTTTCGACACGGCGGCCTCCAGGATGCCTTCCCATGGCGCGCCTTTGCCATCCTTGTCCAGCGTCGCAATGATTTCGAGGACTCTCAACTCGGTCTCGTCGGGCTCACTGGGGGCCTCCTCCTTCGCGGCGGGCGTGGGGGACACCGTCGCCTCGCCCGGATCCGCGGGCTCTCGGTATTCCGGCAACAGGTACCGCAATCCCTCCGCGAGCATCGCGGTGTAGCGGGACAGATCCACCGTCCCGTAGTGGTTCACGGCCTGCACGATTCCGTCCGCGATCGCCTCCTTCACGCCAATTTTTGCAAGGCCGTCCTTCGTGAGCGGGTCCATCTTCAGGGCCTCGGACATCGTGTCGAGCCGCTTCCGGAGGGACCGACACGCCTCGAGGATCCAGTAGTCCCGGACCGTCTCGTCGACCGCCTTGATCCGTTCGGGTCGGATCGACGTGAACACCGTGCCTGCCTCGGGCGAGTAGACGCGGCTCTTGCCGACGATCGCACCGAAGACGGGCGGCTTGAGCTTCGAGAGAGTCGCCGCCGCCTCGGGTTGGTACTGGCCCGCGTAGATGCGGAACGTGCCGGTCGGGTCGGAGACGCGGGCGCGCCACATCGGCTGGATATCCGTCCCGACGTTCTCGACGTCCGTGATTACGCCGACGACGAAGACGCGGTTCACCTTGGCGCCCAGCGGCGTGACGACGTACGAGGGTGCGCGCTCGCCGCCCCCGTCCATCTCGAGGGTCGCGTCGTTGTACTCGGACGCGAAGAGCCGCCAGGCGACCTCACGCATCACGCGGATCCCTCCAGCCCCTCGAGCATTTCGCGCGCTTCGGCCTGGACGTCCACCTTCAGCATCTTCGCTGTCTCCACGATCATCATCAGCCCGTAGTCGTCGGACGTCACGTTTCCCCGCACCTCCATCGGTTGGGCCACGAGGACGTCCGCGAGTTCGTCCCGCACGATGTCGGTCGACATCGCTTCCTTCGCCGCGGCGATGCATGCGTCCAGGGTCTTGTCCAAGAGCGCCTCGGTGAGTTCGCGGTCGAAGACCGCCGTCACGGCGCCGGAGCCGTCGTCCAGGACCGCCTTCACGCGCAAGTCCGGCTCGCCTTTGACCTCGCCGTGGAGCCGGCACGCGCCTTTCCGCAGGACGCGTCGGCACTCCGGGCATCGGTAGACAAGGCCCGAGCCTTCCCGCAGGTCGATCAGGATGCCTCGCACGGTGACGTCGGCGGCGCCGCCTCGTTCCGCGAGGTCCTCGATCCACATGCGCGGGCTCGTGTTCAGCACGTTCGCGGGGGGAAGCAGGTCCGATTTGAGCCGGGTGATCGTCGCACGCTCGTCGAAGCTGATCTGCGGGATGCCCCGCCACGACTTGACGTAGGCCCCCTCGATTCGGAGGACCTCTTCGGCCTTCAGGTCAAAGTCCTTCCAGGCGCTGAACTGGGTCTTGCCGGTCTCATCCGCGAGGACGCCGGAGAAGACCGCCTTCGGATTGCCGTCGACCTCGACCTCCCTCCGCTCGACGGAGAGGACTCGGGCCGTGACCGCGACGTTCGAGGCCCCCTCTCGCAAGTCGACGACGCGGACCGGGGTCGGCTTGCCGACGTACGGCTGGCCCGGTCCGGACTTGAACTCCGGCAGCGCATCGGGGGCTTCTTTTCCGACCGCCGTGCGCACGCCGAAGTTCACTTGCACCTGGCCTCGGTATTCCTTCGTGTACGCGTTCTGGACTCGGATCACATCGCCCTTGGCCAGGGGCATCGGGAGCGGCTCCCATGCCGTGAAGGGCACGGTCGCGGTCGCATCGCCCAGGATGCCGGACAAGATCGTCTTCGTCTCTTGCCCTTGCGGGGTCACTTCCTTCTCGTACACCGCCACGACGCGGGCGAGGAGGTTCACGCTCTGCTCCCCGGGGACCAGTTCCCGAATCGTCTTGCTCACGCCCACCGCGAGGGTCGCGGGGTTCCCGCCGTGCTTCTTCACGATCGACCGTTTCGCGGTATCCAAGGACACCCGGTAGACGTTCAGGTAGCTCGACAGCTCTCGTTCGATCTCTTGCTCGCTCACTTTGTTCCCAAGCGCCCGGTTGATGTCATGGACATGGGGCGCCAGTTCTTCTTTCACAGAAGTCACGTTCCCGAGGCGTGTCTGTTTCTCGCCTCGATAATGTGCATGGGCCCGTGGTATAAAGGGGTTCGGCGAGGTGACCGAAAGTACCGCCGTACAAGGCCGCAAGGTTCATTCCGCCGGCCCCCTTCGAGACCGTCGTGGACACCGACGAACTGCTCCGCGCGATCCTCGAGTTCCTCCGGACCTGGCGCGAGCAGGCTCCCTCGCGGGTCTCTACCTCCTGGGGTACGATCTACCGCGACGAGCGATTCCCATCGATCCACCAGGCGAACCTCGGCTGGGTGGCCTCTCTTCCGGACGAGGGTTCCGCGAAGATCTTGGCCGACCTCGCCTCGGCGTTCCACGGCACGGCGGTCCGGCATCAGGCCCTCCTCTTTGAGGACGCCGCGGACGCCTACGCGGTCCAAGAAACCCTCGCCCGGCAGGGGTTTCGGCCGATGTCGGAGCTGGCGATGGCCAAAGTCGGGCTCCCGGCGTGTATCGTGAATCCGGAGGTCGAAATTCGCCTCGCAGCGGAGGACGCGGCCGCGGATGACTTCCGCATCTTGAAGATTGCGACCGAAGCCGCCATGGGATACAGCCCGCAGGTGGTCGATCAGCTCTGGGGATTCTGGCACGAGCGCTCGCAGCGGGTCGGGATGCAGCCCTATGTGGCGTACCTGAACGGGACCCCCGCCGGGACGATCAGCGTGTGGGCGCGGGGTCCTTTTGCCTGGATCGACGACGTCGCGACCCACCCGGACTTCCGCCTGCGGGGAATTGCGCGGACGCTGATCTTTGAGGCGTGCCGGCGCGCAGCCATGGCGCGTTGCGAATGGGTCTTGTTGACCGCGGACCTGTTCGACACGCCGAAGGAGATGTACCGGACGCTGGGATTCGAACCGGTTGGCGAGGTTCGAGGCTTCGTCCGCGAATGAGTCCGTGAGGCGAATCCTTCTTACGAAGCTTCCCGATTGCGCCCCGTGGATCTCGGACTTCGGGGGAGAGTGGCCCTCGTCGCCGCCGCGAGCCAGGGACTGGGCCGGGCCGCCGCATTCGCCTTCGCCCGGGAGGGATGCAAAGTCGCCATCTGCGCGCGAAATGCAGCCCCCCTCGAGGATACCGCGAACGCCATCCGGAAAGAGACGAAGGCGGACGTCGCGGCCATTGCCGCCGACATCTCTCGCGCGGACGGGGTGAAGGCCTTCGCCGACGGGGCGCTCCGAGCGTTCGGCGGGGTCGACGTCCTCGTGCCGAACGCCGGCGGTCCGCCGCCTGGAGGCTTCGAGACCTTGGCCGACGACCAATGGGCGAAGGGCTGGGAGTTGACGTTCCAGAGCACGGTCCGGCTCGTCCGTGCGTGCCTGCCCTCGATGCGAACGCGAGGCGGAGGCGCCGTCGTTGCGATCCTCTCGATGTCCGTACGCCAGCCGATCGACAATCTCGTCCTGTCGAACTCGTTGCGCCTCGGAGTCGTCGGCGCCTTGAAGACCCTCGCCAGGGAGGTCGCAAAAGACCGAATTCGAGTGAATGGCGTCGCGCCGGGGTGGATCGCGACGGACCGAACGATTCAACTCCATCGGGACCGGGCGGAGCGGGAGCGTCGCCGCATCGAAGACGTGCAGGCGGCGGTGTTGCAGGAGATCCCGATGGGCCGAATGGGCACGGCGGAGGAGGTCGCCGACCTGATTGCCTTCCTGGCCTCGGACCGGGCGGCCTACATCACGGGAGTGATCGCGCAGATCGATGGCGGCCTGTATCGCGGGATCTTCTGAGATCACGCATCGCGTTTCGGCTGTTTGCTCGGCGTGTTCGCGCACGACCAGCACGAGCCGCGGGATGTGCTGTTCCAGGCGCGGCAGTGGCGGCACTGCCATGTCTCGGAAGCGGACCCACGGACCCGGGCGAAGGCGTAGCGACCAATTCCGGCACCGCAAGACCAGCAGACGCCCAACTCGGCCTCGTTCTTGACTCCACAGTGGGGGCAATCCCAGCTGGGTCCGACCATTTCCGGCAGCTTCCGGGCCCGGATTCGCCAGTCGGCCCAGGCGAAGACCGCGCCGCCGACAAGGAGTACGAGTAGAGCGCCGGACAGCAGGTCTTCCACGTTGGAGAAAATTCCCGCGCCGACGTAATATAGACTCTCCGCCGGTTATCACCGGCGTCACTACTGCGAGGCCGCGCTCACTGATTGAACGTCTCGATCTTCTCGAACGTCTGCTTGAGGTACTTGATCAGGACGTCGCGGTTGCGCCGCAGGTGGCTTTCGTACCAGGTGCGGACGAGGTCCGCGAAGAGGCGGTGGAGGTCGTCCACGTTCGCCCGGTCAAGGGGCTGCTCGTACAGCGTGTGAATCGTCCAGATCCGTTTCCAGCCGCTGTACTTGTAGTAGTGTTCCCCCTCGCAGTACTCGAAGGTCACCCGGAGCTGGATCTTCCCGTCCGCCTCCACGTAGTTCACCTTGAGCGCATCCCCCACGCGGCCTTGGTCCATCGATCGGTCGAGCAGCTGGATTGTCTGGACCGCGGCGGGATTGAAGCCGGGTCGCCAATGCCAATCTCCGTCCGGGAACGTGTCGGGGAAGACGGCCCAGTTCGTGTACGAGGGCTCGAGGGCGAAGTGGACGTTGATCTTGTTGAACCGCTTCCAGACTTTCCAGAAGTCCTCGATCAGGGTCTTGTTGAGCTCGAGCCGCGCGACGTTCTGCTCCCCGACGTCCTCGATGATTTCTTTCGTTTTTTTCTCGAGTTCCGCGTCCAGGGAGGAGAACCAGTCATCCCCCTTGGCCTTCTTCGCCGCCATGGCCAAGTCCCTTCTCACCATCGCCGAATGAAATCTCTCACTATATAGGTATTTGTCAGTGCCATCTGGAGTCGCGATTCACTCGTCACCAGCGATCGTCACCATCGCGTAGAAAGTGCGGAATGCTTGCAGGTAATCGTCGGCTTCGAATTCGAATCGCAATCCGCCGATGCGGCGGACCGTCGGGATGATTGCAGCGCGATCGGCCGCGTACGTCCCTCGGAACTCGACGATCATTTCGATCGGTGTCTTCGCTCGGATCGGCGAGATTGCCTTCGCACCTTGAACCGCTTTCGTGGCTTCCGCCCGAATCTGTTCGCGGGCTTTCTCCGGATGCAGATTCCTCGCCGAGGTGGCTCCGGTCGCGTCCTTCACGGCGACCGTGTGAACGTTGGGGATGAGCGCCTTCGCCTCCGCGGTCACGGCTCGATCGCCCGTCACGAGGACCACCGGAACTCCATGGTGGCCCGCCAGATACGCGTTGATTCCGGTCTCCCCGACCTCCGTACCGTTCACGCGCACGGCGGCGATGGTCCCGCTGTACGTGTGATCGAGGATTGCGCGCGGTGTGCCCGCTCTCGCGTGATATCCGACGAACAGCGCGGCGTCGTAGGACGCGTCGAGCTCTTGCATCATCGACAACCCACGCGGCGTTCCTCGCAGCAGGGTCGCCGCCTCGTGCAGCTCCTCGGGGATCAAGTTGTCGAAGTTCCAATGGGAATCTGCGATCAACACTTCCGTCGCGCCCCCTTTGATGCATCCTTCGATCGCGGCGTTTGCCTCCTGGGTCATCAGGTGTCGACTCTGCTGGTACGCATCGCCTCCCTTCTTCGGGTCCGTCTCGATTTCCCGGACAATGCCACAGACTCCCTCCATGTCGATCGAGATGTAGGCCTTCATTTGTTTCTCCCCCGACGGCATCGTTCGAATCGCCTTAACAGTTCGGACGTGGCGTTCTTTGCGGCGCCGTGGAATACCGGGCGCATGTTTAAGAGTCGAGACATGCACGTGTATCACATCAACCGGGGCCTGGCCCCCGAGGAGGAGTTAGACCCCACCATGGCAGCGAAAAAGACCGCGAAGAAATCCAAGAAAGGCAAGCGCTGATGATTGTCGGCGTCTGACCTGTTGTGGAGACTTTACCTTTTTTTCGTTCCCTTCGGCTTTTTCTTGAGGTGAGCCTCGAGGCGGTCGTGCAAGAGTTGGCTCACCAGCTTTCCATCGGCGCGGCCCCGCACGCGCTTCATGACTTCACCCATGAGGGCTTTCTCGGCCGCTTCCCCGCGCGAGGCGATGAGATCCGGTGAAGCTCGCAGCACCTCGTCGACGATCGACTCCAGATCCTGGCGGCTCAGTTGCGTCACACCCAGAACCGCAATTGCCTCCGACGCGCGGGAGCGGGCGCGGGCCATCTCCCGGACGAGCCCCGGCAACGCTTCCTTCGCGAAACGTCCCGCCTTCATCAACGAGAAGAGTTCCCGCAAATGGTCCACGGGAATGCCATCGACGTCGAATCCTTCCCTTCGAAGCTCGCCGAACGTGTAGAGGAGGACCGAGGCGACGAGCTTCGCCTCGCCGAACTCGTGCGCGATCATCTCGAACGCGGCATCGCTCCCTTCCTGGACGAGCTGACGCGCCTGCTGCTCGTGAATCCCGTATTCCCGAGCGAGCCTCGCGACCGTGACGTCCGGTTTCTCGGGGAGGTGCTCGCGGATCCGCCGAAGGCGTTCCGCGGTAACGCGGATTGGCGGCACGTCCGTCTCCGGATACATGCGGGCCTTTCCGGGGAGCGGGCGGCTGTACTCCGTGGTCCCGTCGGGCCGCGGTTCCCGGGTCTCCGGGGGAACGCCTCGGAGGGCGGTGATCGCCCGCGGCCCCATCTCGTCGAACGCGGCCCGGGCCTTTGATTCCTCCTCCGCGACGAGGACGCATGCATCGGATACGCCGAGCCCTAACGACTTGCGAACGGCGTCGAGTTCTGACGGAGTGATTCCGTATCCGGGCAGCTCGTCGGAATGGAAGATTCCCGCCACGCCTGCGACGCGTGCGTGGGCCGCCAGTTCCGGACCGAGCTTTCCCTTCAACACCCCCGCGAAGCCGGGGAGCGCCCATCCGAGGACGACACCGCCCTTCTTCAGTGCGGTCTGCACGACTTTCGATCCCGTCTCGCGGAACAGAGAGGTCAGATCGCGGAGTTCGATGGGCACAGACGTGGCGTTGCGTCTCTTCAGTTCCGCCGCGACATCGAGGAGCATCACCTGCCGCTCGACTTCTTTGTCGACGAACGTCGCGATCAGGCGGAGCTCTTGCACCCCTTTGATTTCAATCCGCGCGCCGCCTTCGATGGAGACGTTGACGTCCTCGCGAATGGTCCCGATCCCTCGCTTCACCTTCCGCGTCGCCCGGAGCAGGGATCCGAACGCGAGGGCGACCTCCCGCGCCTCTTCCGGGGTCTCAATGTCTGGTGTCGTTGCGATTTCCACGAGCGGGATGCCGAGCCGGTCGAGTCGGTAGACGACCTCGGCCCCCGCTTCCCCGAGCTTGCGCGCGGCGTCTTCCTCGAGGAGGATCGTGGGCACACCGATTCGCTTTCCATTGACCTCGAGGCGCCCGTCGAGGGCCACGAGCCCGGACCGCTGGAACCCCGCTGTGTTCGATCCGTCGATCACGATCTTGCGCATGAAGTCCACTTCGTTGACCGGGTCCGCATCCAGCAGAAGGGCGATCTCGAGCGCGATGTCCAGGGCTTCGGGGTTCGGCGGGTGCGGCGGCTCCTCGTCCGCCTCGACGAGGCAGGAATTCGGAGTGGCTTCGTATACGAACGTGAGGCGGCGCTTCGCTTCCTCGAGCGCGGCCGCGTCGATCTCGCCCATCTCGGACTGTGTCGGCCGCAACCGGCGACGGAATCGAATGCCTCCCGGTTCATCGACGAGGACGGATTCGCATTCGCAGAACAACTTCCGCGTCGCGAGCTGCTGGTGAATCTCGAGCCCGACCTTCAGGCCGAGCGCTCGGTAGTCCATCGGCTCAGGAAGTCCAGGCGTCGGGATTAAGCCTTCCCCGCGGACGGGACCGGGACGCCGGCTTTCTGGAGGGTCTCCTCCAGTTCTGCGTTTCGAGTCTCCGCTCGTTCGAGTTCTTGCTCGAGCTCCGCGATTCTTGCCGCCGACTCCTTCAGCTCGGACCACAAGATGTGATACCGCCGGCTCGCGCGGTATTCACGAAGGGGCTCGGGGTCCGAAGGCTCCGGCTCGCCATCCGTCGACAGGAGGTTTTTCACGTAGAACTCGCGGTCCAGTTCGGGCATCGCGGCCATCCGGAGGAGGAGCCGCTCCGGGTAATCCGGCTTCAGCGACGAAACCGCGCGGAGGGCCATGAAGACGGCGTATTCGCCGCAGCAATTGAAGTCTCGGGTCGGCACGTGGTTCTCCCCGTGCGTCTGACGATGCGTCTCCAGGAACATGTCCCAGACGCGTTCGTACTCGTCGAGGGCGGACATGAGCAATCGTCTCTTCCAACGCGACCGCGGGCGATGTACCTTTGGGATAGTCGCACGGACGCGACTGAGACCGGTGGCTTCTTGGCCCCCGGGTGCAACGGGCAATGTCGATGGGTCGGTTCTTCGACTTCGCGAAGCGGCGGATCGTCGGGTACATCGTCTTTTGGATTTTGGTCCTCCTCTTCCTCGGAGTCTTTTACCAGGGGAACGCACCGGCCCAGGCGGGTGGTTTGTTTATCCTGGGATTGGCCTTCATCGGCTCCCTCCTCTACACGCGGCGGATGAAGCGACGGCAGCGGGCACGACGGGAAGCGGAGCAACGGGCGGAACAAATGCAACAGGCGTACCAGATGCAACAGGTGGCCCGGATGCAATCCCCGCCAACGGGACAGGCGCAGCAAGCCCAGGGGCTGCAACCACCCCCACGGACAGGCGGCCGTTAGCGACCCGAATCCCGATCCTCCTCGCGGTACGGGGACCGAAGCGTCCCTTCCTCCCGCTTCCGGCGGTGCTCTTTCTCCTTCTTGAGCCACGCGAGCAATCGGGACGCCGCACCGAAGGGTCGGAACTCGAAGACGACCTTGCCATGTTCCTTGTCTTCCGTGACGAGGAGCACCCGCCTGCGCTTCGGAACCACGTCGATTGTCTCCTCGAGCGGAATCTCGTGGTAGCGTTTTCCTTTCTTGCCGCCGGGGAGGTCGAGCCATTCCATGTCGAGGAGGAGGACTCGTCGGCGGGTCTGCCACACCCATCCTTCGCGTTGCTCGACGAGCGTCTTCTTTGCGAGGGCCACGGGCTTGAAGATGACGTACTTGAGCGAGCGGTACCCGATGATTTGGTCGCCTCCGTGGAGGACGGGCTCGTTCGCTTCGGTCAGGACGACGCCGACCTCCCCGACCTGATCGATCTTCATCCGAGTCGTCCAACCTCATGGGCAGGATAAGCTTAACGAGCCCGGTTCGGCCGCACTCACTCCGCAAACTCGTCGAGGCCGATCCTCGGATTGATTTCCCCCGCGACGTTCGTCGCCATTGCGCGAGCGACCTCGGGCGGTTCGCGGGTGTGACCGAGGACCCACATGAGCTTCACGTAGGCCGTCTCCGGCGTCATGTCTTCCGCGCTGATGACCCCGGCCTTCATCAAATCGCGGCCCGTGTCGTACACCCGCATGTTCACGCGGCCTTGGAGCGTCTGGGTCGCCATCACCACCGCCACGCCGTCTCGGACCGCCCCGTGCAGGATCGGGATCAAATCATGCGAGACGTGGCCCAGTCCGGTCCCCGCGATCACGGCGCCGTGGAGCCCGGCGAGGGTCGCCTCGAGTTCGGACGTTCGCTGGCCGGGGTAGAAGTAGACGAGTGCGACCTTCAGGTCGAGGGCGTCGTCCACTTTCGTCGGCCCCTTGCTGCGCGGGAGGACGCGCTCCGTGAGTTCGACCCGGCCGTCCGGATGAACGCGGCCGAGTGGCGTGGCGTTCAAGGAGCGGAACGCATCGCGGCGCGACGAGTGCATCTTGCGAACCTTCGTGCCCCGGTGAATCACGCCGAACGAGTCGCTCGTCTCTCCATGCATGACCGCGACGACTTCGCCGAGGTCCGCGGTCGCTACACGAGCGGCGCTGAGGAGGTTCATCGCGGCGTCGGAGGAGGGCCGGTCGCTCGACCGTTGCGCACCGACCACGACGACGGGGGCCGTGAGGTCGCGCAGCATGAAGGAAAGCGCCGCGGTCGTGAAGTGCAATGTGTCGGTGCCGTGCGGGATGACCACGCCGGCAGCCCCGGATTCGAACTCCTTTGCGGCTTCCCGCGCGAGACGCTGCCAGTTCTCCGGCTTCAGGTTCTCGCTGTAGATGCTGTAAATCACCCGGGCACGGATGTTGCAGACGTCCAGAAGTTCCGGGACGCTGAAGACGAGCTCCTCTGCGGTGACGGCGGGATGGACGGCGCCGGTGCGGTAGTCGACGTACGACGCGATGGTCCCGCCCGTGCCGAGCACCGCGATGGTGGGCTTGTCTTCAGTCGGGGGAGGGAGGTGGCGTTCTGGTCGGGTCACCGGCGGTTTGGCCGTCACCTCAACGGACTCGACGTCCCCGACGGCGATCCCGACATTATACCCGCTTGGGAGCTTCAGCGTGAGGATGTCCTCGCCGCTGAAGCCGTGGTGCGGCATGAGCGTACCCTCGTAGCGTTCGCCCTTCGCATGAACGAGGACCGTGTCGCCATGGGTAGCTTTCGCATGATCCAGGACGGCCCGGACGCGGGGCGGGTAGTCCACGGTCCTCGCAACCGGTCGGGGCGATATGGTCTTTGTGCCGCGAATACGATGCCCTCCGCGCACGATGGCTCCTACGATGAGACGCACCGCCCGCGAGGTGCTGAACGGATTGCGGTGGCGCGAACCGAACCGCCTCTCGGAGGCGGCCATCTTCTATCGGGATCGAACGCGGCCCGAAGGATTTCAGTTGATCCGAGGATCGGAGATCCAGGAGCTCGGGCGTCGCTATTTCATCAAGGGCACAATCCGTCTCCCATACTACAAGATCGACAAGATCGTGTGTGCAGGCGAGACTCTGTTCGAGCGATGAGTCTGCGCGGCCAGTCGCGGTCGGCGAACAGGCGCGTCCCGGGTGGAAACGTTCGAGTCGTCCCTCGTTGCGGCTAACCGAAGGTGGATGCGCCGCGCGTGGCGCGGCGTGAACGGGACGATTTCCGGTGGCCTACTCGCGACGGGACCAGGGGAGGTACGGCTTCGCTGCGGCGAGAATTGCTCCGAGAATCCCGACGACGCCGCCAATCGTGCCGGGCTGGCCTCCGAAATAGATCAGGATGATGCTGATCACGCCCGCCACGATGGCGCCATTCATCAGGTTCTTCCGCGTAATCGCCGCGGACGCCCACAGAGCTCCACCGAGAACGACGTTGATTACAATCGTCGTCGTGACGGTGCCATACTGGCTCGGCGGAATTCCTTGGTTTGCCGCCTGGATCCCATAGATTGCCACCGACAGGAGGACCGCCAGGATGCCGCCCAGCATGAGGAGCAGCTCGTGAGGCTGCTTCGCGCCGAGTTCGACCATCGCTTGCTTTCCCGTGTCGTAGCTCTGGGTCATGGTTTCGGCGACCCACGCGCCATCCGAAGTATATGGGTTCCGACCCTGTTGACAGTCGGTGAGAATCAGCCAGCAGAACGAGGCCGCGCACCCTTGCACTTCGGACTGTTTCGAGCGTTCCTCGAGGGGGTTCGAGTCAGTCTGGGGCGTGTGGCGACGGATCTCGATGCCAAATGTACCGGAGAGGAATAGAGATCAAAAAAGGGGAAAGGGCTCCGCTGGCGGAGCTTCGCAGGGCTAGGCCGAGAATGCCGGCCTAGTCACGTTGGGACCAGGGGAGGTACGGCTTCGCCGCCGCGAGGATTGCGCCGAGGATCCCGACGATGCCGCCGATCTGGCCGGGCCGACCGCCGAAGTAGATCAGGATGATGCTGATCACGCCCGCCACGATGGCTCCGTTCATCAGGTTCTTCCGCGTAATCGCCGAGGAGGCCCACAGGGCCCCACCGAGGACGACGTTGATGATGACGGCCGTCGTCACGGTGGCATACTGGTTCTGCGGGATTCCCGTCGTCAGCCACTGGATCCCATAAGTCGCGAGGGTCAGGAGCAGGGCCAAGAGGCCGCCCAGCATGAGGAGCAGCTCGTGAGGCTGCTTCGCGCCGATTTCGGCCATGGCTCCTCTTCCCGTCTCGTAGCTGTGGGACATGGTTTCGGTCCCGAGGGTGGGCGTGGTTCCATAAGAGTTCCCACACGACCTTCAGCCGGTGAGAATCACTTAGCCGTGGATTGGCTGAAAATCATTCCGCGAAACGACGGTCCTTCGGGCGTGGGAGCTCGCCGCTACGTTCTTTGGACCGTCCCCCGTTGCCCCCGCGAAGACCATGACGACGTTCCCGGAAGAGGTCCTCACACGCACCAAGAAAGGCGAGATCGAGGTCCGATCCCTCATCGACCGAGGGCGCTATGTTCGATATAACTACCTGAACCCGGAGACAGGTCAACCCATGGAGGGTGGCAAGGTGAAGCTCGTCCTCTTTTCCGAGTCTGGGAAGACGGAGGAGTACTTCATCATCCCCACGAAATCGAAACGTGACCTCCTCATCCCCGCCGCGGAGAAAGGGAAGCGGAAAATCTGGGACGGGACGAAGGCTGTCGACGCGTGACGGCTGCCCTATCCTCCTCTCATGGGGATGGTCCCGGGTTGCCCTTCAGAAGGACCGAGGCGTCGTCGGCGAAAGCCTTCAGATCGCGGGCCGCCTCTTCGAACGCGGTTTGCTCGTCGTTGGCGAGGGGCCATTCTTCCAAGGCGAGGACGCGTCCCGTGCCCAGGACCGCAGGGACGCCGATCGCGACGCCGTGGACCCCGTATTCTCCCTCGAGGACGACGGAGCAAGGCACGACCCGGGGCCGTGAGCCGATCAACGCCATCACGAGCTCCACCGTCGCACCTGCTGGGCCGAACGCCGTGCCGCCCTTCGCCGCGATGATGCGCGTGCTCACGTCGCGGAGCCGTCGAGTGATCTCTTCCTTGTCCTTCGCCGAGAGCGTCGGGCGCCGCCCGCTTACCTTGGCGCGGCTGAACACGGGCACGACTTGCTCGCCGTGCTCGCCCAGAACCGTCGCGGAGACTTTGACAGAAGGGACGTTCAGGTGGTCCGCGAGGATCATCCGGAACCTCTGCGAATCCAGAAGGGTGCCGGAGCCCAGCACGCGAGTCCGCGGCCATCCGGTCGACTGCCACGCGATCGTCGTCATGACGTCCATCGGGTTCGTCAACACGACGAGGCTCGCCCGCCGCGCCGCACGGGCGATGTCTTCGCTCAGTTTCGCGACCAGGCCGGCGTTCGCATGCAATAGGTCGAGCCGGGTCATCTCAGGTTTTCGCCCTTGTCCGGCCGACAAGACGACGACATCGCAATCCGCGAGGTCCTCGATTTTGCCCACGCGGATGGTGGGCTGGGTGGACACGCGCAAGCCGTGGCGGATGTCCTCGACCTGAGCCCACGCGAGGTCCGCCACCGCATCGACGAGGACGAGTTCGTCCCATGGGCCTTCTCGGGCGAGGGCGAACGCAACCGCGCCGCCGACCTTTCCGACCCCGACGATCCCGGCCTTCATGGCCCCGTCAACCAAAGGGCTAGCAGTCCATAAGCACTCGCTCCCGGTTCCAATGTGCCGGCCGCTTACCCAGCGAGGAGCTCGTACACGATGCGGTCCGTTTCCTTCCCTTTCGACCGCTTCTCGAGGATGTGGACCGTCCCGATCTCGGAGACGTTCTTCAGATGAGTGCCGCCGCAGGGGCAGTAGTCCGCACTCCCGATTTCGATGATCCGCAGGCGGCGCACGGATTGTGGGATGAGATCCAAGAGGGCGCGATCTTCGATCTTATTCTGGACGACCACGCGGTCCTCCTCGAAGATTCGGACGTCCTGCGATGAAGCGATGACTCGGTTGCAATCGTCCTCGATTCGCTTCAGATCCTCAGGCGTAAAGTTGGCGGGTTGGAAGTCTACGCGGCTGTAGTCCATGTGGATCTGGTTGCCGACGGTCCTCGCCCCGTAGGTTCGGAATACGAGCCCGGACATGAGGTGTTGGGACGTGTGCATCCGCATGTGCTTGTACCGTCGGTCCCATTCGACGGCGCCATGGACCTCCTCCGCGGCCGGCATCCGATCGACGTGGTGCTTGACGACGCCCTTCTCTTTCGTGACCCGAAGGACGCGGGCCTCCCCACCCTCCCATCGGAGAGTCCCAGTGTCATCAGGCTGTCCGCCTCCTTCCGCATAAAACAGGGTCTGGTCGAGGACGACGAAATCAGGACCGCGCTCCAGAATCCGAGCGTCGAACTCCCGCGCGTAGCAAGGGTCCGGGTCCTGTCCACGCCGCTCTTCCATGTATAGAACGCGCGTGGCCACAAGCGCGGCAAAAGGACGACGCGCCATAAAGCGTTCTCCCTTCCGTAACTAGACGGGGCCCGCAGACGCGTTGCAGCATTGGATGCTAGCGCGAGCTGGAAACGGACACGATCCGCGGGCTTTGGGACCGTTCATACTTCGCCCCAAGCCGAAGGTCGCCCCACCACTCGAGCGGTCGGAACCCCGCCGCGCGGAGTGCCCGAGCAAGCTCCTCCTTCTTCCAAATGCGCAGAGGCGCTTCGTCAAAGCCAATGTCAGTTCGGTGTCGCCTTTGGACGACGGTCAAGAATCGCGCATGGTGAATTCCTTTTCTGACATCCTGCTCGTTGAACGCGAAAATCGCGATCTTCGTACCGTCGACGGATCGATAGTCCACCTCCGCTCGAACGTTGTTGGGATGTTGAATCCATGCGTCGAAGTTCGTCAGGTCAAGCACGAGCAGTCCTTTCGGTCGAATGTGGTCGCGAAAGTTCCGAAGGGCTTTGTGCACATCCGCGGAAGATGCAAGATAGTTGAACGCCGTCCCGAGGCAAAGAAGCGCGTCAAACCGGCGGCCCAGGTGAAGCGATTGCATTTCCGCCCGGTCCACGTCGGCGGTGACACCCGCAGTCTGAAGGTTTCTCCGGGCGACGCGGATCATCGCCTCCGATCGGTCCCGGCCCACGACCTGGTAACCCCGCTTTACCAGGGGAAGGTCGATGGCGAAAGTCCCGCAGGCGACGTCGAGGACATCTCGACCGATCGCATGGCGGTGGAACAGATATCGCAGAAAGGCAGATGCTCGAGTGACGCGCCGCGGGTCGTACAATCGATCGTAGTGTTCTGCGATGATCCGATACCAACGGGCGTGGGCCTTTCCGTGCTCACTTCCCGAGAACCGCACGCGCAATGACGAGTCGCTGGATCTCTGACGTCCCTTCATAGATCTCCGTGACGCGTTGGTCTCGATACAGCTTCTCCACGACGTAATCTTTGACGAATCCGTACCCGCCGTGGATTTGAACCGCGGCGTCGACGGCTCGATGGGCCGCCTCCGACGCGAAGAGTTTCGCGACGCTGGATTCGTAGGTGTGCCGCTGTCCAAGATCCTCCAGGCGCGCGGCGCGATAGGTTAGGAGGCGGGCTGCGTCGATCTCGGTTGCCATGTCCGCGAGCTTCCACTGAATCGCTTGGAAGTCCGCAATCTTCTGGCCGAACGCCTGTCGTTCCTTCGCGTACTTCGTGGATTCCTCGAGGGCCCGCTGGGCGATTCCGAGGGCCTGCGCCGCAATGCCGATCCGGCCACCATCGAGAGTTGCCATTGCGATTGTGAAGCCCTTGTGCAGCTCTCCCAACAGATTGTCTCTGGGAATCCGACAGCCATCGAAGCCGAGTGTGACCGTGTCGCTCGCGCGAATTCCCATCTTGTTCTCCTTCTTTAGGACGGAGAAGCCTTTCGCGTCGGTCGGTACGACGAACGCGGAGATTTCGTGTTTCTTCGGACCCGTCCGGGCGTATACGACGACAATCCGGGCGACGGACGCGTTCGTCGCGAACGTCTTCGTGCCCCGCAAGACCCACTCGTCCCGCTCGAGGGTCGCGGTGGCCCGCATCGCGGCCGCGTCGGACCCGCTGCCGGGTTCCGTGAGAGCGTACGCGCCCAGCCATTCCCCTCGAGCCACAGGCTCGAGAAACTTTCGCTTCTGCTCCTCCGTCCCATAGTGGAGGAGCGGTTCACAGACCAGGCCATTGCACACGGCCGCGATCACACCAGCGCTCGCATCGCCACGAGAAAGTTCCTCGATCGTAATCGCGTAGCACACGGTGTCGAGTCCCGCGCCGCCATACTTCTCCGGGACGAAGACGCCCAAGAGCCCGAGTTCACCCATCTTCTTGGCCCACGTGTGCGGGAATTCCTGGCTTTCGTCGAACGAGGCAGATTGTGGGATGATCTCTTGCTCCGCGAAATCGCGGACCGTCTTGCGGGTGATCTCTTGGGTCTCCGTGAGCGCGAAATCCATGCATCGCGTCGAAGGGCCTCCTCCCGGATAAAATCTCCGCGGCGCGAACCTTGATGTCTCGCGAATCCCTCGCGGGCGGTGTGCCGGTGAGCTTGGAGCCCTTGCAGACGACGGAGGCCCACGCCTACTGGCGGACTTTCGTCTCCGGCCGCACGGATCTTCCGACGAGCGACCTCCAGATCCACCTCGATCGCTATCTCGCGCTCCCTCCGGAGGAACAGCGGTCCCATTTCTCGGTCAAGAAAGAGGGCCGGATCGTTGGCACGGTCCGGTTGGGCCCTGCCGAGATTTCGGGGTTCTCGATGGACCCAGCATCTCGCGAGGAGGCTGCCTCGGCGCTTCTGAGGTCGATGGACCTGCTTCGGGCCGGTGGCGCGAGCTCAATTATTGCGCACTTCGAGGACATCTACGAATCCGCATTCGAGTCGCTCGGCTTTCGGCGCGTGTTTGCACGGATGCGGATGGAAGCACCGACCAAGCGGATCCCCGCGCCCATCAATGTGAAGTTGCAACCGCCAGAGGAAGACGAAGTCCTCGGCCTCACGAAGTTCCTCATGGACGTGTACGAGGGACACATGGAGCAGCAATTTGGCATCCACACCGGGCCCGAGGAGGAGTGGCGCGGCTACGTGGCCGGGCTCTTCAAAGGCGATTCCGGTCAGTTCATGCCGGACGCGTCCCACGTCGCCCTGGAGGGCGATCGGATCGTGGGGGCGATTCTGATCACGCATTGGATGGGCATGCCGCTCGTCGCCGAGCTCGGCGTCGCCAAGGACCGCCGCGGCCGCGGGCTTGGGCGAGCGTTGCTCGAAACCGCGATGGGGCGGCTCGCGGGTCGCGATGAGCCGCGACTCGCGCTCTACGTCACGCTGGGCAACGACCCCGCCATCGGTCTCTATCGGTCGATCGATTTCGTCCAGGTCGGAGGCCAGTCCGTCACCGCTCGTCTCGAGGGCTGAATTATTCTCACCCATGAATCTAGAGGGCGTAGACTTAAGGCGCATTGGTCCGCCATGAACGGACGGTCGATTCGATGGCAGTCTCCGCGGAGCAATTCATCGTACTCGTCCTGAGCATCTCGTGCGGCGTCCTGGGTGGATTCCTCGTCGCACACCGGGGCGTCCGGATGATGCGAGGCGGGCTCTTGTATCGCCTGAGCATCGGCCTCGCCGCCGTCGGGATTGCGCTGAGCCTGAGCGCGGGGTTCCGGATCCTCCTCGGCGACACGATCCTGCCCGACGCGTTCCTCGTCCTCGCGCTCGTCGTCTTGTTCTACATCGGATACAGTGCGTGGCTCAGCGCCCATCAGATGCCGGCCGAAGCGTGAGACCGTGGGTGTGAAGGCGGC
>Ga0209058_1001062_pt1 | contig 23537 bp, 25 predicted proteins | sample GraSoiAngelo_147_FD_185904 | JGI IMG/M metagenome (GOLD analysis project Ga0209058, IMG submission 185904) | Grasslands soil microbial communities from the Angelo Coastal Reserve, California, USA - 14_1009_05_40cm (SPAdes) (version 2) | ecosystem: Environmental > Terrestrial > Soil > Grasslands ... | reverse complement strand
ATTCCTCGAGCGCCGTCTCGGCGCTCGCGCGCTCGCCTTTCCAGGTCGAGTAGCGAAACCCCCGCCGGAAATACGCCTCGACCGCCGCCACCGTGTCCTCCGGCGACTTTCCCTCGAGCGCCAGCTCCCCGGCGACTCGACGAACGAGCGGCGCTTCGCGCGGCGGCATGCTGAGGTCGGTGTCGGCCGGAGGGCCGTCGAGCGGCCCGCGCGGCCCGAAGAGCGCGGTGTAGGTGACGAGGCCGAGGCCCTCCTCGACCTTCACTGCGCCGAGGCGGTTCCGGTGCACGCCGACGACCGCCAGGCGATCGATCTCGAAGGCACCCGGCGGAAGGGCCAGCACGCCGCGCCCGCGATTGAGGTACGCCGCGACCGTGACCGGCGACCCCGGACGCGCACCGCGGACGAACTTCCACGTCTCGCCGTCCGCTTCCGGCGGCACGGAGGTAAAGCCCGCGCCGGAGGCGAACCACCCGGGCGCGTTGTAGACATCGTAGCTCGCCTCGCGCAGGAGGAACGGCACGCGCACGTCGGCGCCCGGCTCGACCCGGAGCAACGTGCGCTCGGACAGCTTCAAGTTTCCGAGATGGCCGAGCCACGTCGTGGACCGGAAGGGGTCGGTGTCCCCGGTCCCGGTGTTGAACATGTAGTCGAACACCGTCTGCTCGACCGCGCGCTGCAGGTTGTGGAGCGCGATGTGGCCGACGTACCCGGTGGCCGCCGCGAGGACGAGCAGCGGCGCCCACCAGAGCAGCGAGAACCGCCGAGAGCGCCAGGGCCAGAGGGCCCAGGCCGCGAGGGCACAAAGGCCCACGTAGAAGTCGAGTGTGCGTCGGTTCGCCGCGCTGGCCGACAGGACGCACAGCGCGAAATAGACGTAACCGAGGTCCGTGCTGGCCGGTCGCGCCTTCGGGTCGCGGGCCGCCTGGCGTCGGAGCGCCCAGAAGAACGCCGTGAGCGGCGCCCGCCCCGCGGCGCTGTAGCGCTGGCTGGCGATCAGCGGAAAGAGGAGGAGCGGCATCCACTGGACGAGCAGCGTGATCGCGCGTGGGCCTCCAGCGCCCCGCGCACCGCCGGCGGTCGAGAAGAGGTAGATGCCGCTGACCACGATGAGGAGCGCGCACAGGTCGGCGACCCGGTTGAAGTCGGCGCTCGACAGCTCGAGCCGCCACTCGACGGCGCGCGCCATCTCGAGCAGCAGCGCTGCCGGCAGTGCCACGAGCAGGAATCCGGTCTGCCAGCCCCAGAACAGCAACGCGGCCCCGATGAGCGGCGGCGGCGGCGTCACAGCCTCGCCAGTCCCTCGCCCACCCGCCCGACCTCGAGGCGGTGGACGTTGTGGGGAAGCCCCTCGAGCGTGCCCGGCTCGCCCACGACGAACACCTCCGTCGGCGTGCCCAGCGACTCGAGGTTTCGCACGAGGTCCTGTCGCGCGTCGTCCCACGAGAGCAGCACGCAGACACAGCCGCTCAACGCGGTGTGCCGGTCGATCACCGAGCGATGCAGGGAGCGAAACGACTTGTCACGGCACGGGCCGACGCAGGCCAGCACCTCGAGGAGCTGGTCCAGGTGGCCGAGACCCCGGCCGGCCGTGAAGCAGTACGCTTCGGGACCGACGAACATGAGGTCGAGCAGAGATTCCTGGGTGTCGGTCGAGATCGCGATCGACGCGGCCGCCGACACCGCCTCCTCGAACACCGGATCGCCGTCGACGGCGGTGAAGGTGTCGAGCACGAGCGCGTTCCGGACGAAGAACTCGTCCTGGTACTCCTTGACGACGGGCCGGCCGACGCGGGCCCAGCTCCTCCAGTGGATGCGGCGCAGCGGATCGCCGGGCCGGTAGTCGCGGAGCGAGATGAACTCGTCGGACTCGCCGATCGAGGACGCGAGCGCGACGCCACCCGGCTGGTACTTGCGCTGGCCCAGGAGGCGGATCGGCCGTACCGGGTAGCGTTTGGGCAGGACCAGGAGCGACTGCGGCAGCGGAATCGTCATCAGCGCCTGGACCAGCCCCAGCGGGTCGGGCCGCGCGATCGTGAGCCCCTCGAACCGCACGTGGCCGCGGCGCAGCGGCGTGAGCTCGACCGAGACCTCGGTCTCGCCGGTGGCGGCGATCGGCGGCAGCGGCGTCGGCGTGACCTCGGCGCCGCGGGTGCGGGCCACGAGCCACGTCCAGCGCGGATAGCCGACCTTGCGATCGAACCAGTTCCGCCGCTCCTCGCCCGGCTCGCGCGCGGTCACGAACTCCTCGAGCGAGGGATGCGGATCGGCGAACTCTTCCAGCAGGACCAGCCCCGCCTGGCGCCGCCCGCTCGCGTTCCTGATCGCGACGCGATACGTGAGGGTCACGCCGACCGATGCGAAGCGCGGGAGGATTCGGCGGGCCGAGAGGCGCGCGCGGAACGCGAAGCTCGCCGCCGTCGAAAAGGCCAGCAGCGCCAGCACGAGCGTGAAGACCTGATGGCCGACGGTGCGATTCGTGTCGAGGCCGATCACCGCGGCGGCGCCGACGACGCCAAGGGCGAGCCAGCCGGCGCGCGTGAACCGACGATCCAGGCGATGCTGGAACGAGGAGGCGGCGCAGAACCAGCGGTACAGGAGGCGCTTCATCCCGTCGACGTCTTTAGGACGGGACCGGCACCTTCGTCAGGATCTCCTCGACGATGGAGACCGCTGACACGCCGGCGAATCGCGCCTGCGGGTCCACGATCAGGCGATGGGCGATGACCGGCACCGCCATCTCCCGGACGTCCTCCGGAATGACGAACTGGCGCCCCTCGATGAGCGCGAGCGCCTGTGCCGCCTTCATCAGCGCGAGCGACGCGCGCGGGCTCGCGCCTAGCTGCACTCCGTTGGCCGCGCGCGTCTGCCGCACGACGTCGACGACGTAGCGCTTGAGCTCGTCGCTCATGCGGACGCCGAACACGTGCCGGCGCACCGCGAGCACGTCGTCCATGGTCACGCACGGCGCCAGCGTGTCGATCGGGTGCCGCTGCGCCTGGGCCGAAAGGATGGCGACTTCCTCTTCCGGCACGACGTAGCCGAGACTGCACTGCACCGCGAAGCGGTCCATCTGGGCCTCGGGCAGCGGGTACGTGCCGCGGAACTCGACCGGATTCTGCGTGGCGATCACGAAGAAGAGATCGGCCAGCGGGTGCGAGCTGCCCTCGACCGAGACCTGGCCTTCCGCCATCGCCTCGAGGAGCGCCGACTGCGTCCGCGGCGAGGCGCGATTGATCTCGTCGGCGAGCAGGATGTTCGTGAAGACCGGGCCCTCGTGGAAGCGGAAGGCATGGTCGCGCTGGTCGAACACCGACACGCCGAGGATGTCGGAGGGCAACAGGTCGGGCGTGAACTGGATCCGCTTGAAGCGCGCGCCGATGGACCGGGCGAGCGCCTTGGCGAGGGTGGTCTTACCGGTGCCCGGATTGTCCTCGAGCAGGACGTGGCCGCCGCTCGCGAACGCGGCCAGAAGCTTCCGAATCGCCCCGGACTGCCCCCGCATGACCGTCTCGATGTTCCGGGTCAGCTTCCGGAAGACTTCGGGGGGCACGAGGGTCATACACCCACGTTACCCCAACTCACCCTTTTCGACGGAGTCCCTCGATGACGTCGAGAACGCGAAGGATTTCGCGCCCGTCGCGGACCATCTGGCGGTCGCCGGCCTGGCCCCAGCGCAGCACGCCGCCCCGGTCCACGACGAAGGTCGAGCGGTACGCGACGTTACGGTCGCCGTCGTGCACGCCGTAGGCGCGGATCACCGTGCGATGGACGTCGCTCAAGAGCGGGAACGGGACGTTTCGCGCCTTGGTGAAGGCGGCGTGGCAGAAGGGGCTGTCACCGCTGATGCCGAGCAGGGCCGCACCCCGCCGCGCGATCTCGTCGGCGACCTGGCCCAGGTCGCCCAGCTCAGGCGTTCAGATGCTGCCGAAGTCGTAACAGTAGAAGACGAGCACCACGTCGGACTTGCCCTTGAAGTCGGCCAGCGCCACGTCGCGGCCTCCCGTCGACGGCAGCGTGAAGCTCGGCGCCTCCTGGCCGAAGCGCAGTCCGATCATGAATCTCCGTATATCACGTTTGTCGCGCGGTCTCAGCGCGTTCCGAACCGGCGAGACCGTCTCGCTCTCGTTCGTCGACGGGCGGCGCGCCCAGATGGTGCTCGACGCCGTCCTCGAATCGCTGGCGCGACGCGCCTGGGTCGCCGTCGGCGCGTGACGTTGCACCAGATCCAGTAGCCGCCGACGGCCACGGCGACAACCTCTCGCGTGTCCGAATTACTTCGTGGCCACGGCGGGGTGATTGTTAGCGTGTCTCCCCGGAGCTCCTTTGTTCATTGTTACGCCAGGGGGAGAGCGATGGACGAACCGGCTGCCGATTGGATCGAGTTCACGACGCCCGACGGCCGCACGAGCCGTCTGCGCGCCGACAACATCGGGATGGTGACGCGCTCGAGCGTCGGCGACGCCGGCATCATCCACACGAGCGTGGGCGAGCTGATCCGGGTGCTCAACGTCACCCACGTCCTCAGGCGGTGGCGGCATCGCCTGCTCTTCGTGGTGTCCCGCCGCGCGATCAACCACCACCGGTATCTCAAGCACGCGTTCGCCGATGTCGAGTGGGCCGACGTGATCTTCGATCGGCGGCAGGGCGAGCGTCGGCAGCAGCAGGTCCAGCGGATGGTCGATCGCCGCCTCGGCGGACGGCGCGCGCGCCCGGACGTCGACGAGCGCCTGCGCACGTTCGGCTGGACGATCGTCCGGACCAGCCGAGGCTAGTCAGCGCGCGGCGAGCGACGACCACAAGGCCGTCAGGCGGTCGAGCACCGCCCGGGGAAGTGGCCCGCGGTTCACCGCCGCCGCGGCGCTCTCGAGGTGCTCGAGGCTCGAATACCCGACCAGGACCGTCGAGACCGCGTCCGAGCTCACCGCCAGTCGCACCGACGCCTCGATCAGGTTCGCGACGTGTCCCTCGCTCACGAGCGATTGCAACGCCCGAGCCCGCGCCACGTCGGTGCGATAGTCCGGCGCCGTGGCGATCGGATCGACCGTCGGCACCGCGAGGGGATGGCGCTCCTCCACCCCGCTGAGGGCTCCGGCTGCCAGCGCGCGGATGACGATGACGCCCATCCGCCGCTCGCGCGTACGACTCAGGAGATTGCCGAAGTCTTGCGCCGGGAATCCCGGCGGCACCGTGACGCCCGCGCTCGGGTTGAGCAGGTTGTAGCAGACCTGCGCGGTGTCGATCGCGCCGGAGTCGACCGCCTGATGCAGCGACGGCGTCGCGCCGAGCGCGGTCATACCACAAAACCCCACCTTTCCCTGCTGGACCAGCTTCCGGACCGCGGGCACGATCTCGCCCAGCACGTCCTTCAGGCCGACGGCCCCGGCGCCGCGGGCCGGCTCGATGCGGTTGTGGAGCTGGAGCAGATCGACGCGCTCGAGCCCGAGACGACGCAGGCTCGCGTCGAGCGAGCGCGCGACCGCGCGCGGAATGTCGGCGAGGTCGCTCCCGTCGACGCGGAACTTCGTCCCGACGTACACCTTCGGCTTCAGCGCCTTCAGCACCTGGCCGAGGTTCTGCTCGGACTGGCCGTCGCCGTAGGACGGCGCGGTGTCGAAGTAGTTGATGCCAAGCTCGATCGCCCGCGCGACCGCCCGCTCTCGCTCGGCCGGCGTGCCGCGAATGATCAACCCGCCCACGTTGCCGCACCCGAAGCCGAGCGTCGACACGGTGAGCCCCGTCTTGCCGAGACTGCGCGATTCCATGGTCCCTCCTCGGTCCTGGTTCGGCCGGAACTATCCGCTCACGCCTGGGGCGTGTCAAGCTACGTGTCCGCGCGCGTTCGGCGAGCGGGCATCGGGTAGAGTTGGAGCAGACGACCGGCCCACGTCTGGGCCGCGGGAGGCCATATGAGCGAACCCCGTGCGTACGTCGCGGAGAACAACATTCAGCGCGAGCGCCTGCGCGGTCTCGTGACACGACTCAGCGACGACGACCTGAGCCGCCCGCTCGACGCGGGCTGGACGATCGCCGCGGTGCTTGGTCACCTGATCTTCTGGGACCAGCGCACTCTCGTCTTGATCGATGGATGGAAGCGGGCCCCGCACGGCGCGGCGCCGCGCAACATCGATCAACACGACGTCGACTGGATCAACGACTCGGCCAAGGCTCTCTGCCTGGCGCTGCCGCCGCGCACGGCGGCGCGACTCGCCATCGCGACGGCGGAAGCCGTGGACCGTGCGGTCGAAGGACTGTCCGACGCGCAGGTCGCGGCGAACGATGCCGCCGGCCGCCCCCTCAATCTCTTCCGGGCCGAGCACCGACGCGAGCACCTCGACGAGATCGAGCACGCCCTGACGAAGAAGGCGAGCGGAAACTAAAACCGGACGGAGATTCCGTAGAGGACGTCGTGGCCGGCGAAGTCGGCCTCCGACGACGAGCGGTCGCGGGAGAAGAGTCCCTCCCGACCGGACTGCATGAACCGGTAGCTCCCGAAGAGCTCGGCGTCCCGGGTCAGCCGCCACGAGAGCCCGGCGCCGACGTTCACGCCGAGCGACATCGAGTTGCTTTCCCTCGAAGCCGGCAGCCCGATACGCTGGTTGTCGGAGTCGGACAGGTAGACCGTCGGGCCAAATGTCAGATAGGGCTCGAGCGCGCTCGTGCCGAGCGCTCCGGCCCACGACGGCCAGCGCAGCTTGAGGTCCAGTGAGACGGCCGTGCCGCGAAGCTCGGGGTCGATGAGCCGGTACGGCGTGTTGTCCCGAGGTTGATCGTCCGTCGCGATCACCGGCCGGGCGCCGAGCACGGCGATGCGGAAGCGCGACGTGTCGACGCCCAGCGAAAGCGGCTGCGAGCCGCTGAGCCAACGCTCGACGTCGGACCACTGGGCGAGCGCGGGAGCCGCGCTCAGGAGCGAGGCGCCCAGCGCCAGGGCCAGGACGAGCGGCCGGACGAGCACCGTCGCGTAACTCATCGTCGACACGGATAGTACCAGCACGATCTCGCCGATGCGAGCGCTCGTGGGCGCCTGGCCGCGAGACTGGACCGGAGATCACGCCGGACACGCTCGCCGCGTCGCCCGAGGCGAACGCCCAACGGATCATCGCGTTCCTCGCCGAGCGCGGGTTCGTCCGGACGGTCGGCGGCTAGAGGCTACTTCTTGACGTAGACGCTGTGCGCCTTCTCGGCTTCCTTTCCGGGACGCTTGACCGTGAGGTCGATGACCATGACCTTGCCGTCTTCCTCGAGCTTCTTGACGTCGGTGCTCTCATCCGTCTCGCCGTTAGTCACCTTCGAGCCGCGCCCCACCGTAACGAGGTTCTTGCCGTCCCAGTGTGACTTGGTGATAACCGTCTGCCCGCGCGGCGCCGGATTGGAGACCTCGCGGCCGTCGGTGTAGTAGGTCGCCTTGAACGTCCGGTGCATGCCCATGAATTCGGCGTGACGCTCGATCTTCAACGTGTCGCCCGTGTGGTCGATGACCATCGTCATGTCGCCGCGCGACGGGACGCTCGCCGGCAGGACGCTCCGGGTCTTGTCGAGCTGCCAGGTGCCGGTGAAATTGACCGGCGGCTCGGCGAAGGCCGACAGGCCGGCGAACACGAGCACTCCGAGCACGAGCGTTGCGACACGGCGCAGATTCATCGAACACCTCTCCCGAGCGGGCCGGCGATCAGCCGCCCGACGACGACCGCGGCGCTTCGAACGTGATCGGGACGTCCCGATCCTGTCGCCCCTGGCGGAACAGCTCTTCCGCGTTCGGCAGCTCGTAGTAGATCTCGAGCAGATTGCCGTCCGGATCGCGGAAGTAGATGCTCTTCTGGCTCACGTGGTCGATCGTGCGCGCGATCTCCACGCCGTGCTCCTGGAGCGTGTGGTAGGCGTCCCGGAGCGCCGCGTCGCTCGAGACCTTGAACGCGACGTGGGCGACGCCGCGCTCGCCCGGCGTCTGGCCCCGCACCGCGTCGGGGTCCTTGCACGGGAACAGGTCGACCGTGTGGCCCGTGCCCTCGAGCGCCATGAAGATCCCGCCGTGTTCGGGATCCTCTTCCACCACCTTCAGCCCGAGGATCGTCGTGTAGAATTTCCGGGCCGCTTCGACGTCGATCACTCGCAGCAGCACATGGCCGATTCCGTCGAGCCGTATCATCGCTCTCCTCCCGCGCCTCTCCCTAGCGGAGGGCTTCCTCACGGAACTTCTCGAGCATCTTCACGTGCTCGGCGGGCGCCTTCAGCCCACGGCGACCTGGGGGAACACGCCGCCGACCTTGATCCGACGCCTCCGAGCACGGGACACGTCCCGGGGGCGGCGACACGAGCGCGGCGGCCCGGGCGAGTCGAGAGTAGCGGCGGGGTCGGGCCGGGTCAAGCGCGGCGTAGCGCGCGGCGTAGCGCCCAGAGCGCCCCGCCCTGAAGCGCCAGGACCGCCGCGATGGCCGCGGCGAATCCGCCGGCGATGCCCACGCGCTCGAGCAGCAAGGCCAGCACGAAGAAGAACCCCGCGAAGGCGAACAGTCCCAGCAGCAGGCCGCGGAGCACGCGGATCGCCGGTCCCGGTCCCTGCAGGTGATGAGCGAACCCCGCCAGGATCGCGCCGTAGAGAGGAAACGTGGCGAGCAGGCCGGTGAGCTGCGGACCCAGCGCGTGGGCGACGCCCGTCAGGACCAGCACCACGGCGGTCGTCACCACCACCCGGGCCGGGAGGTCCCAGCGTGGCAGCGTCGCCGCGCGCCGGGCGCGAGCGTCGGCGGGCATCAGGCGCAGCGCGGCGACGAGCGCCACGACGACGGCCAGCGCCAGCGGGACCACCGGAAGGGTCAAAGACCGCAGAGCGACGGCCGCGGCCGCGAAGGCGAGGGAGCCGGCCAGGAGAGCCGGGCCCCAGTGCCAGCGCCCCGCCGATCGTCCGTAGGCGACGCAGAAGGCCGCCTGGGCGCCGCCGCCGGCCATGGAGCCGGCGGCGGCCGCCGCGGCGAACTCGACGCCGTGCTCGAGCGCCAGGATGAAGGCGATCGGGCCTGACGTGAGCGGAAACCCGACCAGCCATCCGCTCACTCCGGGCCCCCAGCGACGTCCGGCGATGCTGACCGCGCCGATCAGCGCGGGGGTGAGCACGAGCTTCAGAACCAGACCGTCCACGTGATCGAAGCGTATCGCGAGAGGGTCGACGACGGGTAGGCGGTGCCGCCGGTGCCTGGTTACGCGGCGGCCGGGCCGGCCGGGGACCCCGGACGCGAGCCGCCCTGGCCGCGCGGCGCCGTGAAGAAGAACGACGCGCCCTGGCCTTCCTCGGACTCGCACCAGACGCGACCGCCCATCTGCTCGGCGATCAGTCGTACGAGATACAAGCCGAGACCGGTTCCGTCGGTCTCGAGCGAGACCACGTTGTCCGCCCGGTAGAACTTCTCGAAGAGATGCCGCTGGCTTTCCTTGGGGATCCCGATGCCGTTGTCCTGGATCTGCCAGCGGACGAACTCCCGATCGTGGGTCAGCCGGACCGTGATCCAGCCGCCCGGCCGCGAGTACTTGACGGCGTTCGAGCTCAAGTTGAGCACGACCTGCCGCAGAAGCTGGGGGTCGGCGAAGACATCCAGGACGTCCTCGGACACTTCCACGGTGAGCCGGTGGTCCTTCTCGTCGATCTGCGGCTTCAGGTCGCCGAGGACGGTGCGCGTCAGCCCGACGAGATCGACCGCTTGGACCGCGGTCTTCATCCGGCCGCTCTCCAGCCTCGACACGTCCAGCAGGTCATTGACGAGCTGGATGAGACGCTGCGCCGCCCCCAGCGCGTCCTGCATGTAGCTCTTCGCCTGCTCCCCCACCTCGCGTTCCTGGACGCCCAGCTCCAGCATCCACTTGATCCCGGACAGCGGCGTGCGCAGCTGGTGGGTCGCGAATGACACGAAGTCGCTCTTCATCTGGGCGATCTCGCGCTCCTGCGTCACGTCGTGCAGCGTGATCGTCAGACCGACCGTCCGGTCGGCGTCGCTGGTGGTGCGCGTCTCCCAGTGCAGCACCCGCTTGAGGTCCGGCATCTCGAGATCGCCCGCCGCGCCGTGCCCGTCTCCGGCGTGCCCGGCGTCGCACGTCCGGAGGAGCTCCGCCGCCGAGGCCTCCGTGCACTCGTGGCCGAGGATCGCGCCGAGGTCCCCGCCGACCAGCGGGATCGACTCGCACCCGAGGAGCTCGCCGGCGTGATGGTTCGCGGCCTGGACCCGGCGGCCGGCGCCGACGAACAGCACGCCGTCGGAGGTCGACTCGAGGATCTGCGTCAGCTGGAGCCGCTGGGTTTGTGATTCGACGTAGAGATTCGCGTTCTGCAGGACGATCGCCGCCTGGTCGGCGAAGGCCTGCAAGAGCGTGACTTCCTCGGTCGTGAACTCGCGCGTCGAGCCGTCGCCCAGCGAGAGCACGCCGATGGTCTCGCCCTTGACCGCCAGGGGCACGCACAGGACCGCCCGATCTCCGGTTGCCTGGAGCCGGGTCCGCTGCGCCGCGGTCATGGGGAGGCCGGGCTCCGCGAAGACGTCCCGCGTCCACACCGCCCGGCCCTGGCTGACGGCCCGTCCCGCCAGCGAGACGCCCGTCGGCAGCACGTCGCCCAGCTTGAATCCATCGCGCGCCCGCCCCGAGATCCCGAGCACGACGAGCGAGCCGTCGGGATCGCGCGACCAGAGCACCGAGGACTGCACCGCGAAGAGGTCCAGTACGGCCTGAACGACCCGGTCGGCCAGCTGGGCCACGTCGAGGTCTTCCGTCAGCGTGCGCGCGACCCGGGCCAGCTCCTCGGCCTCGCGCTGACGGCGCGCCAGATCGCGGGTGGCCTCGCGGATGCGGTCCTCCAGCCGCGCGTGCGACGCCCCGAGCTCCGTCGCCATCTGGTTGAACTGTTGCGCCAGCTCGCCGATCTCGTCCGAGGTCTCGATCGGCACGCGGTGATCGAGCTCGCCCCGGCCGAAGCGCTGCACGCCGAGGCGCAGCCGCTCGAGCGGCCGTGTCACCCGCCTGCTGAGGAAGCGGCCGATTGCCGCGCTGACCAGGATCCCGGCGAGCGTGAGGACGGCGAAGAACAGCAACTTTCTCTCGACGGCCTGGGCGACCACCGCGCGCGGGTGCTCGACGACCACGCCCCACCCCACGCGATCCAGGCGCAACCCCGTGGCCATCGCCTCGATGCCGCGCTCGTTCTTGTAGAGCCCGCTGACGCCATTCGGCCGGCCGTCTTCCAGCAGACGCTTGACGAACGACCGGTCGGTGAACGACAGCCGCTTGAGCACGAGGCTCGCGTCGTCGGCCGCGATGAGGCCGCCGCGCCCGTCGACGATGTAGGCGCGCCCGCCCTGTCCGAGCTGCAGCTCGGACGTCAGCGACCAGAGGACCTTCAGGTTCAGGAGGCCGACCACGAACGTCTGACCGGCTGGACTGGACAGGGGTGCGGCCAGCGTCACCCACGGCTCCGAGGTGTCGTTCGTGACGACCGGCCCCCAGATGACGTCCGCGCCGTTCGCCACGAGCTCCACCGGCGGCCGGGCGGTGACCGACTCGCTCGTCATCACCTCGCGGCGCGACAGGCGATATCGCCATCCTCCGCGAACGTCGAACACGCCGATCTCCTCGAAGGCCAGCTCGCGCTGGAGGAACCGCTGGCCGACGCGCGCCATCCTCTCCAGATCGGCGCCAAGGAGCACGGCCCGGAACTGGCGCGCCGCCGCGGTCAGCGCGTCTTCCTTGTCGGCGAGGAACAGCTCGATCTGGTCGCGCACGCCACGGACCGCGACGAGCTGGAGCTCGGACCGGGCGCTGCTGACGTCGTGCAGCGCCCCCGGCAGCCAGACGAGGTTCACGCCCACGACCGTGACGACGCTCGTCACCGCCAGCATGACGAAGAGCCGGCGCCGCAGCGTCCCGAGGCGGAAGCCGATCGCCGGCGTCATCGTCGTCGCGCCGTCGTGACGCTACTCGATGATGCGGTCGGCCCGCTCGAGGATGGCGAGCGGCGGCTTCACGCCGATCGCCTTCGCGGTCGCGAGGTTGACGGCGAGCAGCAGCTTGTCGGGGACCTGGATCGGGATCTCCGCCGGCGTCACGCCGTTGAGGACCTTGTCCACGACACGCGCGGTCTGCGCGCCCATCCGCCGATAGTCGGCGCCGTAGGAGGCGAGCGCGCCGGCCGTGACGAAGTCGTCCTCGTGGGCCATCAGCGCGACCCGGTCCTGCCGCGCGCGCTGGATGAGCACGTTCAGGTGGGCGCTCACAAGGCTGGAAGGCACATGGTAGATCGCGTCGAAGGCGCCCTTCGGCAGGACCGAGAGCTCGCGGATGATGTCGTCGCGGCTCGCCACGTCACGGCGGATCAGCACGAGCCCGAGCTGCTCAGCGGTCTTCTGCGCGACACCAAAGCTGATCTCGGAGATCGACTCCTTGGCGGCGACGATACAGAGGATGCGTCGCGCGTTGGGCGCGATCTCCCTCAGGATCTCCAGACGCTTTCCGGAGAGCGGGCCCGAATACACGGAGACGCCGGTGAGGTTGTTGCCCGACGAGGCGTAGCTGGGGACCAGTCCCGACTTCACGGGGTCGCCGACCCAGGTGAACACGATCGGGATCGTGGAGGTCGCGGCCTTGGCCGCCACCGTGTGCGAGGTGCCGATCGTGACCACGACGTCGGGCTTCGCGGCGATGAGCGCCTGCGCCTGCGCGCGGACATCCGGTCCCACACCCTTGGTGTCCTCGAGCAGCAAGATCAGGTTGCCGCCCTCTCGATAGCCGAGCTGGTCGAGCCCCTCGCGGAGCCCCGCCAGGATCTCGCCGAAGGTCAGGCCAGGCGTCAGCACCGCGACCCGCACACTGCGGGCGGGCGGGGCGGCGTTCAGCACGGACGCGAGAGCCACGACGATGGCGATCACCCCAAGGGCCGTGACGTGCCGGAATCGATTGCGCATGTATCCCCCCTGCGTTCGCATCGAGCCTAGAGAATGGCAAGTCAGACACAAGCAAGAGTCGAGCCATGGGGAGCTAAAGCTCGATGTGTGAAAGAAACCCGTGGGCTTCGGGTGCAGGGAGCGCGCTCGGCTCGAGACGAGTGGCGTTTTGGCTGACTCGTGACATGAATGACCGGCCCCACGCCGGTCGAAAGCCGAGCCGGTGCGTCTCTAGCGGGTCGCGCGAAGCGTCGTGCGCCGACCCTGTTCGCTCAGGTCGACCCCGTCTTCGTGGATCTCCTCGACGCGGAGCCGTCCATCGACCGTGTCGCCCTCGACGTACCGACGACCGTTGATGAAGACCATGCGCTGGGACGGCACGTCCGAGTAGATCAGCGCCTCGAGCTTGAGCGCGGGCCCACCCGGGCTCGGGGGTATCGCGGGCGCGACCGGAGTGAACGGAACGCTCGCGATCGGCGGCGGCGATTGGGGCAACGGGATCGGTCGCTGCGGAGCCGGAACAGGGACAGGGGGCGGTGCTTGCGGCGCGACGACCGGCGCGGGGGCCGCGGCAGCCACCGAGCGACCGGCCGATGCGGGCTTCTCGACTCGCGGTGCAGTCTTCGACGGAGGCTCGGCCAGCGCGGGGCGCGGAGGGCCAGCGACCGGACGCGCCGGCTCCGCGATCGCCGAGCGCGCAGGCTCGACGGATGATCGTGGCGCAGCGGCGGAACGCGTCGCCTCTCCGACCGGGGCCGGCGCGGGGGCCACCACCGTCGACGGGGGAGCTGGCGGTTCCGCCAGGGGCAGCAGCCACCAGAGGATCAGCATCGTCAGCACAACCGCGTTCAGCGCGAGCGCGACGAAGAGACGGCCGAGCGAGCGGGTCCACGGCGGTCTCGGCGCCCGCATCGCGGGCGTGAGCAGCCGCTGGATCACCGGAATCCGACGGTCGCGCTGCTGAGCGGCCTTGGTGAGCGCGTCGAGGATGTAGGACACGGCTAGGGTCGCGCTCCCGTGAGCGATGGGGTGCTCCCGCCTGGCGGCGCGGCGGTGAGCCGGACGAGCGTTTCCTCGCCCGCGATCCCATCGGGCGTCAACGACTCGCTCTGCTGAAAGGTCGCCACGCGCTTCTTCAGCTCGTCGTCGTAGAGCGCGCCGTCGGCGGCCGATGAGGTTCCGTCGATGGCGGCCAGTTTCTCGCGGAGCCAGACGACGTCCCGGCTGCGTATTCCCGGCTGCAGCGGCAGCGGCCCCGTGAGCGGCGCCTTCCACACCATCACGAAGAGGCCGTCCCAGAAACGCTCGATCTCGGCTGTCGGCAAGGTGAGTCGCCGCTCCCCGACCCGGAGTGTCGCACGGTCGCCGTCCAGCTCGGAAACCACGACGTAATGCTTGGCGCCGTCGGGCGTGGTCAGCTCGAGGACCGCCGGCAGGTTCAGGCGGCGGAGCACCGTCCAGGTTCCCGTGCGGGAGAGACAGCGCAGGCCCGCCCTGCGGCCGAACTCGCAGCCGAGATCGGCCGGTCCGGTTGGGGCGTCGAGCTGCCAGAGCCTATAGAGGGTGGCGAAAGCGCTCGCTCGATCGGCGGTGATCGACGGATCTCCCAGGATCAGCGCGAGCGTCGGCTCCCCCTTCGGCGGCTCCACCGCGGTCGCGGCGACCGCGGAACCCGGCGTGGGCGTCTGCGCGCGCAGCGACCAGGTCAGGAATGGAGGCCAGGCGCCCATCGAAGAAAGGCCGCGGGACGCCAGGAGCGCGAGCGTCCCACCCAGCACGACGACGACCGCCGCGGTCGCGGCGCCCAGGATCCAAGGGCGCCGCAAGGACCGACGCCCCATCACTTCCTTCGCCGCGCGGCGGACGATCTGCTCCTTGACCCGCGTCTGGCCGGTGGCGTAGGCGCCGAGCAGCGCGCGATCGCAGATCGTGTTGAGCAGCCGCGGGATGCCGCGCGACAAGCGATGGGCCGTGCGTACCGAGAGCCGCGTGAAGATCGGCTGTCGCTGACCGGCGATCTCCATTCGATGCTGCACGTAGCGGTGCGTCTCCGCCTCGGTGAACGGCCGCAGGTGATAGCGCGCCGTCACGCGCTGGGCCAGCTGGCGCAGGTTCGGTCGCGCCAGGTGGTCGGCCAGCTCGGGTTGGCCGATCAGGATGACCTGAAGCAGCTTCTCCTTCGTCGTCTCCAGATTGGTCAGGAGACGGATCTCCTCCAGCACGCGCGAGCTCAGGTTCTGGGCCTCGTCGATGATCAACACGGTGCGCCGGCCGCGCGCGTGAGCGTCGAGCAGCGCGCGGGAGAGCGCGTCGACCAGGACCTTGAGACTCGTCGTCCCTGCCGGGTACTGGATCTGGAGCTCGTCGCACACGAGGCTGACCATCTCGACCGAGGTGAGTCGGGGATTGAAGATCATGGCGACGTCGACGTCGACCGGCAGCTGCTCCAGCAGCGCGCGGCAGACGGTGGTCTTCCCGGTGCCCACCTCGCCCGTCAGCACGACGAAGCTCCCACCCTCGCCGATCCCGTAGAGCAGGTGGGCCAACGCCTCCCGGTGGACGTCGCTGAGATAGAGGTAGCGCGGATCCGGTGCAAGCGAGAACGGCCGCTCGGAGAGCCCGAAGTATTGTGCGTACATAGTCTAGCCAGTGTCGAAGCTAGAGAAAGACGGTGCCCGCGTCAAGCGATCGCCCGCGCGCGTCACCTGAGCGCCGGTACCACCTCGTGGGTCAGGATGCGCAGGGTTCTGAGCATCTGCTCCATCGAGAGCCAGGTCGGCGCGATCGTGACGTGCCAGGCGATGGTCACCTCTCCGGCCGGCGTCGACTGCGCGACAGCCTGCCCGACCGTGCCCAGCATCAGGACTGCCGCCACGAACAGCGGGATCGTACGACGGCAGGACCGCGTCGTCCCCCGACGAAGCTGCATGGTCCCTATCCTCCTATCGTGCGCCAGAGAATCCGCTCGAAGGTGGTCCACGTCAAGGACGAGTATATTCGAGGGGATGAAGCGCGCCAGGAGTACGCTTCGCGTGATCGCGCTCGTGACGGTGCTCTCCGCCTGCGCCACGACCCCGCCGCTGACGATGCCACCGAGTCTCCTGCCGGATCTGCGGGGCACGTGGACGGGCACCTGGGGCGGCACGCCCGTGACGCTGGTCGTGCTCGAGCAGCAGCAGGCTACGCCAGCCGACGGCGTCTCGCTCGGTCCCTGGCACCTGCTCGGACGCGAGCTGCCCAGCGTCTCCGGCGTCCTGACCTTCAAGGTCCGAGGCGAGCCGGTCTCGGTGAACGTTCACGGGCGGCTCGGCGATTGGAACGGACGGCTCACGCTGGTCATCGAGCCAACGACGGTCAACGGCGGACAGATCACACTCGGGCTGGCGGATCAGCACCGCCTCACGGGAACGGGAACGTCGCGCGCGAGCTGGGAGCCGCAGGGCCCCGTGGAGCTCGTCCGCCAGGCGGCGAGCGGGCCCCGCGGCTCCGTGTCCGGAAGCGACGTCACATCCGATCGCCCGGGGCCTGGAACCACGTGTAGTCCCAGACCGACACCCGATAGCTGTTGGCCGCGGGCAAGTTCGCGAGGGTGAAGTAGGCGCGCCCGAAACCTCCGACGCCGCCGGGAATCGCCTGGATGCGCTGGCCGACGACGGCGCCCGACGCGTCGAGCGCCTGGGCCAGGACACGAACGCTCAACGCATTCTCGCCGTTGCGGTTGTGGAGGTAGCCGCTGACCCGGCCCCGCTCGGGCTCGGCGGTCCATTCGAACGTGAAGTGACGCTCCCACCCGTACATCATGGTGGTCGTGGCGGAGCTCGACAGCGGAGGCTCGGCCCCCGTGGTCGCGCACGCCGCGGCCGTCAAGACGATCAGGCCGAAGAGCGCCGCGAAGCGGACGACTGTCACCGTCTATCTCCCTACATCGCGGTCTTGACGGCGGCCAGTACTTCCTCCGGGTTCAGGAGATCCAGCCCGCTGTCCATGACCTTCACGAATTTGATCGTACCGCTCTTGTCGATGATGAAGTACGCGCGCTTGGCGTAGCGGTAGACCGGGCTCTTCTCGTCCGTCACCATCGCGCCATACGCGGGAAGCATCGTTCGGCGGAAATCTGAGAGGAGGAGCTGCCTGGACTTCTGATCCTTCTGCCATCCGGCCAGTGCAAGGTGGTGATCGGTGCTGACACCCACGACCTGGGCGCCCACGGCCTCGAATTGCGGCAGCGCCGCCTCGAAGCCGTTCAGCTCACGGGTTCAGGTCGGGGTAAACGCCGCGATGAACGTGTAGATCACGACCGGGCCCTTGGCCGTCAGGTCCGAGAGCTTGACCGGCTTGCCGTCGGTCCCGTTCAGGGCGAAGTCGGGCGCCTTCTGGCCGACTTCGAGGGCGACGGCGGCGCTGGCCAAGGTCACGACGGCCAGGGCGCTCAGGACCAGAGTCCGAGCGACCGCACGCTTGATGGACATGGCTCCTCCTCCCCGGATTTCCCGGATAACGACTGAGACGCGCGTCCGGTTCCCCCCGGGCGCTGCCGAACACGGTACCACGTGCTAGCCTGGCCCCTTCCACGGAGGCCCGAATGCTGACCCACATCGACCGCGCATTCCGCCCGAGCTTGATCGCCCAGGGCCTCGAGGACGTCGCGTGACGCGCGCCGAGTCGGAGCAGATGGTCACGGTGCTCAGAGAGCGCAACGTGCCCGTCACGTACATCACCTTCCCCGACGAGGGCCACGGCTTCCTGCGCCCGCCGAACCAGATCGCGTTCCGCGCCGTCACCGAGGCGTTCCTGGCCAAACACCTGGGCGGCGCCGCCGAGCCGATCGACCGCGCCCGCGACTTCAACGGCTCGACGCTCACCATCGAAGCCGGTGCCGACCTCGTCCCCGGCCTCGCCGACTAACGGCCCGCCACCTCACGACCTGCGCGCGAGCGCCTGCCGAGTAGTCGCGCGGCGCACACACCACCGCCGCGCCGTCCGGGCGGGCGGTGGGCCGGGCGGGGCCGCCGCGACCCGTTCCCTCCAAGCGGCGACGCGCCGGGTTCACGCGGACGCGTGCCGCGTGGTCGCGCGGCCCCGCCCGGCCCACCGCCCGCCCGGACGGCGCGGCGCTAGGCTTTGTTGTGCCGGGCGTAAATCTCGTTGATGCGCTTGTCGCACTCCTCGAGCGCCTTCGCCGCCTCCCAGTTGTCGACCAATACCCGCTGGATCATCTTCGGGATCACGTGCGTGTTGAGCACCTCCCCGGCCGCGGCCGTCGGTGACCCCGCATAGCTGACGGGCACGCCGGTCTCGGCCATGTTGATGAAGTGTTTGAACTCGGGCTTCTCGCGCCAGAACGGCGAGTCGAAGAGGCGCTTGTAGACCGGCACCCAGCGGCCGCCGGTCGACTGGATGATCCGGTCGTAGTTGGCCGGCTGCATGAAGTACTCGATGAGTCCCTTGGCGATGTCGGGGTACGGGTTCTTCTTGAAGGCGCCGTACGACCACGTGTCGATCTGGTTGACGGTGCCCTTGGGCCCGGCCGGCACCGGGAAGAGCCCGGTCCTCTTCTGCAGATCCTTGTCGTTGGAGTCGAGGTACGCGTAGATGCTCGAGGGGTTCATGACGAAGGCCGCCTGCCTGGACTGGTAGGCCTTGTTGTTGCCGGAGTTGTCCCACGAGATCGCGCCCTGCGGGATGATCTTGTGCGTCTTGAACATCGCCTCGATCGTCTTCACCCCGGCCACGTTCGCGGCCGAGTTCATCACGACCGTCTTGTTGTCGGACTCGACCATCTTGCCGCCGTAGCACCAGAGGAGGTTCATCACGTTGTCGGTCGTGTCCTCGACCAGCCCGAGGCACATCCCGAAGGCGAAGAGACGCGGCGGCGACTGGATCTTCTTGCTGACCTCGATGAACTCGTCCCACGTCTTCGGGTACTCGACCTTCGCCTGCTCGAGCAGGTCGAGCCGCGCGTGGACCGGCCACGGGTTGACGGCCAGCGGCACGCCGAGCGCGCGACCTTTGTAGAGCACGGCGGCCATGCTCGACTCGAAGATGCCCTTGGGCTCGCGGCGCATCTTGTTCACCTGGTCGGTCAGATCGATCAGGTGGCCCTGCGCGCCGTAGAACTGGACGTTCGACTCGTAGAGCCGGATCACGTCCGGCGGGTTGCCCGCCTCGATCGACGCCGCGAGCTTGGCGTTGGCCTGCTCGCCCGCGACCACCGCGTACTCGACCTCGGACTCCTTGAGCCCCGCGTGCTTGGCGGCGAACTCGTACACCTGCTCCTTCTGGAGCTGGTCGGCCAGCGGCGTGAAGTTCGGCAGGTGCCAGAACACGAGCTTCTTGGCGCGCTGGGCCTGGCTCCGGCCCACCCGCCACCACGGCCCCGTCGCCGCCACGCCGGCCGCGCCGGCGAGCTTCAGGACATCGCGTCGATGCATTCCGTGCATACGACCTCCTCGAGACGTCAGCCCTTGACCGCGCCGAGTGTCAGGCCTTTGACGACCCAGCGCTGGAAGATGAGATACACGACGAGCGGCGGCAGGGCGCTCAGGAACGCGGCGCCCATCATGGGCCCCCAGAAAAAGACGTCCTCCACGATGAACAGCGTCAGGCCGGTGGTGATGGTCCGCACCTCCACGCTGTTGACGAACACGTTGGCGTAGAGGAACTCGTTCCACGACTGGGTGAACGCGAAGAAGGCCACCACCGCCAGCGCCGGGAGCGACATGGGCAGGATGATGCGAAAGAGAGTGCCCAGGCGGCCGCAGCCGTCGACGAGCGCCGCCTCCTCCAGCTCGAGCGGCACCGAGTGGAAGTAGCCCATGAGGAGCCAGGTGGAGAAGGGCACGCTGAAGCTGAAGTACGTGAGGATCAGCCCCTGGTGGGTGTCGATAAGGCGCAGCACCGACAGCACCGCGAAGAGCGGGATGAAGAGGAGCGCGGGCGGCACCAGATACGAGACGACGAGCCCGCGAGCGATGAGGGCGCGGCCCGGAAATCGCAATCGGGCCAGGGCGTAGGCGCCCAGGCACCCGAACAGGAGCGACGCGAGCGTGTTCGCTCCGGCGATGATCGCGCTGTTGCGCACGTACTTCAGGAACGGCGTCGTCGTGAAGACGCGCGCGTAGCCGACGAGGGTCGGCTGGTGCGGGTAGAGCGTCGCCTCGAAGCCATAGATCTCGCGATCGGGCTTGAGTGACGTCACGATCATCCAGTAGAAGGGCACCAGCGTCCACACCAGCAAGAGGACCAGCAGCACGTTGCCGATCCATTTCAAGAGCCGCCGTGAGCCCGACCTCGTTCGCGGCATCGTCTACTCGTCGGCCTGACGCAGCATGCGCCGCGTGAGCACGATGATGAGAACCACCAGCAGCGGGAAGAACACGAGCGACACCGCCGCACCCATCCCGAGCCGGCGGGCGCCGAGGGCGGTCGTGTAGGCGAGGTGCGGGAAGATCTCGGTGCGACTGGCCGGGCCGCCGCGCGTCAGGATCAGCACGAACTGGAGGTTCGTCGCGGTCCAGATTGTCGACAGCATCACCGTCGTGAGGAAGATGGTCCGCAGCCGCGGCACCGTCACGAAGAAGAACTGCTGCACGACCGACGCGCCATCGATCTCCGCCGCCTCGTACAGCTCCTTGGGGATGGCCTGCAGCCCCGCCAGGAACGTCATCGAATAGAAGGGCGTCCCGGACCACACCACAACCGCGATCACGCAGCCCATGGCCAGTCGCGGGTCGGAGAGCCACGAGATGATGTCGCTCGTGAGGTGGAAGGTGATCAAGAAGTTGTTGAGGAGCCCGCTGAGATCGTCGAAGATCCAGCGCCAGTTCAGCGCCACGATGACGACCGGCACCGCCCACGGCACGAACAGGAGCGTGCGGAAGAAATTGTTGACGCGTCGCTCCTGATCGAGGACGAGCGCCATCGTGAGCCCCAGCGCGAACTTCAGCGCGATCGCCACCGCGGTATACAACACGCTGTTCCACGCCGTGCGCAGGAAGACCTCGTCGCGGAGCAGATCCAGATAGTTGTCGAGGGCCACGAACCGCCCGGGCGCGCCGACCATCTTGTCTTGCAGGCTCAGGTAGATCGCCGAGGCGAACGGATAGGCGACGAGGAAGACGATGACGAGGAGCGTCGGCGTCAGCAGGCCGTAGGCGAGCCACGCCTCTTGCCGGAGCGTCGCGGAGTGCCGCGGCCGCCGCGCGGTCGCCGGCGCTCGAACCAGCAATTCTTCGCGCAGAGCATCCGGCTGGCCGGCCGACAACGCCACGCGCGGATTATGTGCACGCGACGTGAGCACGTCAAGCGAGCGCGTTACCGCGAGCGCGTTACCCCGCGGTGCGCGCCGCAGGCCGTCGCGGGGCCGCCGTGCGAGCCGCCGGGCCGGCCGGGGGCTGGGGCCCCAGGCCCGAGGCGAGCGATGCGAACAGTCCCGTCGGCCGAGGCGTGGCTATGACGAGAAGAACCCGAGCCGGGGTGCCGCGTCGGCGGCGCCGGCGTCGAAGCCGGACACGCCCACGCCGACGAGCCGCACCGGTCGCGGGATGGACGATCACCCGCGAGCGTCGAACCGAGACACGACCAACGCGACGGCGGGCTTGAATACCGGAGCCGACCGCGCGAGACTCGACCGGCTCATGATCGGAAGTGCGCGCCGCAGGCCGTCGCGGGGGTTCGGGCCCGGCGCGGCCAATCACAGGAGGAGAGACGATGAGGATCCGAGCGAGCATCGCGGCCGTCGTGATCGCGCCGCTGGCGGCCGTTGTCGGCACCGTGGTGATGGGCGGGGCGCAGGACAAGACCCTGTCGATCGGTGTCCTGGGGCCGCTCTCGGGCGGCGCGGCGTCTTACGGCGTCGAGCTGGTCCGCGGCGCCGAGATGAAGGCGGACGAGATCAACAAGGCCGGCGGGCTCAAGGTCGGCGCCGACACGTACCGGATCAAGCTCGTGAGCTACGACCACAAGGCGCTCGCGGCCGACGCCGCCACCGCCGCCAACAAGCTCGTGTTCCAGGACAAGGTGAAGTACATCATCGGCAACGCCGTGGGCGCGACCTGCAACGCGGTTCAGACCGTGACCGAGCCGGAGAAGGTGCTGTTCTCGTTCGTGTGCTGGGGCACCAACAACCTCGGCCCCGACAAGCCGCACTCGTTCCGGGTCATGCTGAGCCAGTGGGAAGTGGCCGAGCCGTTCTATCGCTGGGTGAAGGAGAAGCACCCGCAGATCAAACGCGTCGCGGCGATCTCGCCGAACGACACGAGCGGCAAGGACACCAACACCGCCGTCGTGAAGGCGCTGAAGGCGCTGGGGTTCGAGGTGGCCGCCGACGAGTACTACGAGCGCGGCACCAAGGACTTCTACCCGATCCTCACCAAGATCCTGGCCGCCAAGCCCGACATGCTGGACGTCGCGGCGGCGCCGGCCGGCGAGGGCGGGCTCATCCTGAAGCAGGCGCGCGAGCTCGGCTTCAAGGGCGCCAAGGGCTGGACCGCGGGCACCAACCCGTTCACGATCATCGGCGTCGCCGGCAAGGACGCGGCCGAGGGCGTCTGGAGCCCGGCCAACATCAACGTCAGGAGCGACTTCGTCAGCGCGACGGTGCGGCGGTTCGGCGCGGAGTACGAGAAGCGCTACAACGAGGTGCCGGGCGTCATCGCCGTCGCCAACTACGCGGCGTTCGACGTGATCACGAAGGCGATGCAGGAGGCGCGCTCGCTCGACACCGACAAGGTCCTGGCGGCGCTCACCCAGAAGCCCTTCGAGACGGTGTGGGGACGGCTGGTCATCGGTGGCAAGGAGACCTACGGGATCGACCGCCAGTTCCTGTACCCGGTCGTGATCAGTGAGGTGCGTGACGGCAAGGTTGTCGACATCGCGCAGGTGCTGCCGACGGCGCTGAAGAAGTAGCGGCGTTGACCGGCGGTGTCGATCGATCTTCTCGTCCAGGCGCTGCTCAACGGCTTCGGGCTGGCGATGGTGTACGTGCTCGTCGCCCTCGGCCTCACGCTGATCTTCTCGATCCTCGAGATCATCAACTTCGCCCACGGTGAGTTCTACATGCTCGGGGGCTATGTCACCTACTACGTCTTCGCCGTCTTCGGGGTCAACTACTTCGCGACGCTCGGCTTCGCCATCCTCGCCGTGGGTCTGGCGGGGGTGGTGGCCGAGCGGCTGATCTTCCGTTACCTGAGGGGCAAGACTCTCAACGCGTTCATCGTGTCGCTCGGCCTGCTCTGGGTCATGCAGGCCTCCGCCCAGCTCTCCTTCGGCGTCCTCGACAAGCCCGTGCCCTCGGCCTTCTCGGGCATCGTGCGCGCCTTCGGGCTCGTGATCTCGGTCGAGCGGCTCGTGGTCTCGCTCTCGGCCATCGTCCTGATCGCGGCGCTCTACCTGTTCTTGCGCTGGAGCCGTCCGGGCCGTGCGATGCGGGCGGTGGCGCAGGACGCCGACGCGGCAGCGCTCCAGGGCGTCGACATCGAGCTGGTCTCCGCCCTGGGCTTCGGGATCGGGTGCGCGCTCGCGGGCGGCGCCGGCGGGCTGCTGGCCCCGGTGTTCGCGGTGAGCCCGGCGATGGGGGCGCTGCCGGTCGTCAAGGCGTTCATCATCATCATCATCGGC
>Ga0209058_1001059_pt1 | contig 23546 bp, 20 predicted proteins | sample GraSoiAngelo_147_FD_185904 | JGI IMG/M metagenome (GOLD analysis project Ga0209058, IMG submission 185904) | Grasslands soil microbial communities from the Angelo Coastal Reserve, California, USA - 14_1009_05_40cm (SPAdes) (version 2) | ecosystem: Environmental > Terrestrial > Soil > Grasslands ... | reverse complement strand
CGGCCTCCAAGATTTCCTCGGCAAAGAGGTTCGCATCGATAATGCCGATGACGCGGCGGTGTTCGTCCACAACAGGGAAAGCGAGAAATTTGTAGAGCACGAAAAACTCGCATGCGTCGAGGACGGTTGCGGTTGTGGAAATGGCCACAACGCGCCGGACCATGATTTCGCCCAGCGGCGTTTCGAGCGAGGCGGTCAGCAAACGCCGCGTGGGCACCACGCCCACCAGCCGCTCCTGTTCATCAACGACATAAAAATAAATGACGCGCTCACCCACGCCTTCGCGCCGAATGCGCTCCAGCGCGACGCCCACAGTCATGTCCGCATCAAGCAACGGAAAATCCTTACGCGCATGATCCACAACCGGCGCATCGAAATCGGGAATGCCGGGAGCGATGTTCATCTCTCTACCCGATGAACAATTCCCTTGTTCTTCAAAATTTCGCTCGCCTCGCTGAAATAATCGCGAATGTCGGATTGGGTGCGGATCCAATCGATGTAACGGGCGATGCCTTCGCCCAGATCGACAGTGGCTTTGTAACCGGCGGATCGAGCAAGTGTAGTGTCGCTGGTAAGATGGCGCATTTCGCCGGGACGAAATTCGCCGTTGATCTCGGGCGCGATGTCGATCTTCAGAATATCCGAAAGCTGTTCGGCGATTTCGCGAATCGGTGTGCCGTGTCCGCTGCCGATGTTTATAGCCAGTTCGTCGAGCTTATCGGTTTCCGCGGCGAGCAGGTTTGCGCGCGCGATGTCTTCCACGAAGGAAAAATCGCGCGTTTGTTCGCCGTCTTCGTAAAGCACCGGTGACAGATTGTTCAGCAGCCGTGTGCAAAAAATCGCGATCACGCCCGTGTAAGGATTAAAAATCGACTGCCGCGGTCCGTAGGTGCAGGAATAACGCAGCGCGACCGTAGGGATACCGACTTGTTTTCCCCATAGCAGCACGAGCCGCTCTTGATCAACCTTCGTCAGGCCGTAAACGGTTTCGCCGCCCACCGGCGCGTTCTCGGGAGTGGGAACGCTCTTCGTGATGGTGCCGCAGAGGGGGCAATGCACTTGCCAATCGCCTTTACGCAGTTGTTCCACTGGACGCACAGAAGGAAAAACCAAGCCGTGTTTCGGGCAATCGCCGGCGCCTTCGCTGTAAACTGCCTGTGAGCTCGCCACGATAATTTTTTGGACCGGCAGATTCTTTTCGCGAATCACTTCGAGCATTTGCGCCGTGCCAAGCGAATTCACATGCACAAATTTCGTGATCTCCGGCATATATCCGCCGTAAGCCGCTTGGTGAAAGACGGTGTCGATCTGGTCGAGCGCGGCTGTGATTGTGTCGCGACCGCGCAAATCGCCTTGGACGAATTCCGCCTTTTCGTTAATCCACGCAGGTTTACCGCGACGATGCGTTTGCTGCTCAAGATTATCGAGCGCGCGCACCTGCCAGCCTTCGCGGACGAGAAGATCAACAACGTGCGAACCAATCAGGCCCGCGCCGCCGGTGACTAACGCGCGTTTTGCCATATGAACGTGAGGCTAATGATGCATTCTCTGTAGGGCAACCGCTCCGGTTTGCCCAGTTTTGCAGGCGAAGCGCCCGCCCTACAATTTCTTTTGGGCAACTATGTCGGCGAGGAATTTCCGCGTACTTGGCGCAACGCTATCGCTCGTGCTTTGACTGAGTAATTCCTTGCACAAGCGGCGTAAGCTCGCGGCATCATCGACGTCGTATCCATGCGCCAACAGTTCGACTTCGAGGCCAATTTCTCGCGCGCGTGCTTTGGTCTGTTCGAACACCCTTTCTGTGCTCCAGTCGATTTGCTCAAAAAGCTCGCGATGCGGTTTTTTAAGTCCGATCAAATAGTAGCCGCCGTCATCGCACGGCCCAATCACGATGCGATCGCCATGCATATTCAGGATTCTGATAGCTTCCGAAAAGTTGCTGGCTGGCAGGGTCGGGCTGTCGGAATCAATCAGACAAACCGAGTCGAAGCCACACCTTAACAAATCTTCCGCCGCGAAATAGAGACGTTCGCCAAAGCTGACGCCTCGTTGCGGTAGCAAGTTGAAATCGGCTGGAAGAATATCAGCATAGGCCGTTTCGACGCCCACCGGTGTGTAAGCGGCTATCCCGCAGGCTTCATTATTAGCAATCACACTCGAAATCGCGGTCGCTGTGTCGCGCAGAAAACATTTGTTTAGCTCGGCGGCTTCATCCGGCGTAAGCGGGGGGACGAGGCGGGTTTTTACTTGTCCTGCCTGTGGTGCTTTGGTCATCACGGTCAGCGCGCAAAGTCCCCGACGTACCGGGGAGGAAAGAGTGGGATCAAGAACACGAAACGGGTTCATCCGTTGACGAACAAGTTTTTCACAAATAGATCACGCTGATGTTTAAAGAGATTCCTTTGGGTCTTATTCTTCTTGATGCGAATAACTGTGCCACGCACGCGTATTGCCCCATGACCTGCGATTCTTGTGACCTTGTTAATAAGACCTGCGCCCAATACCGACAACGTTGAATTCTACGAAATTGCCAAAACTTATTCAGAGCTATTCGAAGTTGTTAGTATTCTGCTACACGATCATTTAACAAAGCTGAAATGTTTTGAGAAAGCGCTGTCCCCAAGTCACATGTTTCAACGCACTAGGCCTTGCCGTAATCGCTTGTGAAGCAATCGGGGCGAGCAGCCGGCGCTTTGGAAAATCCAGAAAATCGTCTTGCGTCTTTCATCCGGAAAACCCGGCCTGCGCGCAGCCCGAAAATGTGGTCCGGTGGGTTGACTAAAAGTCGCGGAACGAACGAAGGTAGCCGCTGAGCCATGCACATCACGGACATTATTCGAGGGAATTCTCCCACGTTTTCGTTCGAGTTCTTTCCTCCGAAAACGCCGAAGGCAGCCGAGACAGTCTACCAAACGATCCGCGATCTCGAATTGTACATGCCGCACTTCGTCAGCGTGACTTATGGTGCCGGCGGCTCAACGCGTGATTTAACTCACGATCTTGTCGAGCGCATTCAACACACAACAAAGCTGGAGCCGATACCTCACTTGACCTGTGTCTGCCACAAAGAAGATGAGATCGAGGAGATTCTCCTTCGATACGCCAAGTCGGCCATTGGAAACATCCTCGCGCTCGGCGGCGATAGGCCGGCTGGAATTGCTTACGATAAATCGCGGGACTCCTTCCAACATGCGATCGATTTGGTCAAATTCATTCGCCGATTCAACGAGTCCGGCGCGCATCCGGACCGCCGCGGTTTCGGGATCGGAGTAGCCGGTTTCGCGGAAGGACATCCCGCCACGCCGAATCGAGTAGTCGAAATGGATTACTTCAAAACAAAAGTGGATGCAGGAGCTGACTACATCGTTACACAGCTATTTTTTGATAATCGCGACTTCCTCGATTTTCGCGAACGCTGTGCGCTCAACGAAATTCATATTCCTATTATCGCTGGCATTATGCCAATCACTTCCATCAGCGGACTCAAACGCATCGCTGAGCTTGCGGGCGGCGCGCGCTTCCCCGCCAAGCTTTTGCGCGCTCTACAGCATTGCCAAAACGATCCCGAAATGGTCAGGCGCGTCGGCATTCAGTACGCGTTGGAACAATGTCGCGACCTTCTGGATAATAATGTCGCCGGTATTCATTTCTATACACTTAACCGCTCGGATGCCACGCGCGTAATTGTGGATAGGCTCGGCATTCCGCGTCGTCAAAACGCACAGACTGCCAGTGTCTAACCGAGCGGTGGTAACGTTGCAACGCACCGGGTGCCTTTTTACGGATCTTTGCGCGCTTCACTCACGCCTTTCCTACAGGAAGACGACAACGGAAGTGGCGAAATTTGCGCGAAGTCGCTGACGCGCGCAGAATTTCAGGATGCTAAAGATCCGCCCCTCACTTTGGTGGCAGGTTGGAGCGCTGGTGGCAGTGATCGCGCTGGTCTTGGCGCTTTCGCGCTATGTTCCTGTCGGCAACTTTATTGAAGGGCTGCAAGAGCGTGTGATGAGCTGGGGCGCCTGGGCCGCGATTTGCTATCCATTGCTTTTTGCCGCCTGCAATGTCCTGCTGCTTCCCGGCGGCATCCTCGCTGTCGGAGGCGGTTTTTTCTTCGGTCTATGGTGGGGGTTTGTAATCGTGTTGGTCGGCAACCTGATCGCTACAGCAATTTCATTTGCATTGAGTCGCTCGATCGCCAGGCGATGGTTCAGGCAAAAGCTCTCGGATAACCCGACGTTCCGCGCCTTGGGACCTGCCGTGGAACGCGAGAGTTGGAAGATCATTCTCCTGAGCCAATTGCATCCCCTTTTCCCTACGAGCCTGTTGAATTACTTTTATGGTCTAACGCGAATTCAATTTAGCACTTATATGCTCTGGGCATCGATTGGAAGGGTACCTGGTCTTTTTTTATACGCCTACGTCGGAACGCTTGGGCAATTCGCGGTGCGGATTATGCGGGGCAAAAGTTACCCCCGAATGATCGAATATTGGATCTGGGGTGGAGCGTTCGTTACAACTGCGTTACTCTTGGTTCTTCTAGGCCGCTTGGCGTATCGAGCCATTCAGGCGTCACAAGCGTCGGCTAGTTCGGGAGGCGAGACACAGGAACACAACGTCCCGCGCGGAGTAGCGCTTAGATAATCATCTGGTTTTCAGCAATTTGCGATATAATGTTCAGGCTACCAACAGAATATGACGTCGTAGTGGTAGGGAGTGGTCATGCCGGAATCGAAGCGGCGTTAGCCGCCGCACGAATCGGTTGCCGTACGTTGATGTTGACGCAGAATCTGGACACGATCGGGCAGATGTCCTGCAACCCGGCGATTGGGGGGCTGGCGAAGGGACATATTGTTCGCGAGATCGATGCGATGGGTGGTGTGATGGGCGCTAATGCGGATTCAACAGGGATCCAATTTCGAATGCTAAACCGGACGAAAGGCCCGTCTGTACGAGCGCCACGAGTCCAGTGCGACAAAAAGGCCTACCAATTTCGTATGAAAGCAATCTTGGAGCGCACAGATGATCTCGATATAAAGCAAGCCAATGTGTCCCGTATTCTTGTCGATAATGGAATTGCGGTTGGCGTCGAGACGGATTTTGGATTGGCAATCGCTGCTCGAAGTGTTGTTATCACCTCGGGGACATTCTTACGAGGTCTGCTGCATGTAGGCGAAAGTAGCAAGCCCGGCGGCCGTATGGCCGATTCGAACTCAACGCTGAGCGCGAATCTCCAGCAGCTTGGCTTCAAAGTGGGTCGCTTTAAGACGGGGACCCCATGCCGGCTAAATGCGCGGTCGATCGACTTTTCGAGATGTCAAATTCAGGTAGGAGAAGAACCTCCGCCGACGTTCGCATTTCAGCCTGAAGAAATCGCTACCGGTTTGGATGACGAAATTTTTACGCTAAATTTTTTTCCGAACGGCAGGTTCCACGTGGAACAAATGCCATGTTGGATTACCCACACAACCTCGCAGACGCACGAAATCATTCGGGCAAACCTCAACCGATCGCCGCTCTATGCCGGACGGATTAAGGGGACTGGCCCGCGATATTGCCCATCCATCGAAGACAAAGTCGTGAAGTTTTCGGATAGGGCATCCCATCAAATCTTTCTCGAACCAGAAGGACGCCACACAAGCGAGTATTATGTAAACGGGGTCTCGACCAGTTTGCCGTATGAAATACAGCTGGAATTTCTGCGTTCGATCCCAGCCCTCGAACATGCAGAGATCATGCGACCAGGCTATGCGGTCGAATATGATTATTTCCCGCCAACCCAGCTCCTTCCCACCTTAGAAACCAGATTAATCGGTGGACTTTATTTTGCTGGCCAAGTTAATGGAACCTCGGGGTACGAAGAAGCAGCAGCTCAAGGCTTGGTCGCTGGAGCCAATGCCGCTTTGAAAGTTCAAGGCCGCTCGCGGTTTATCCTGGAGAGGCAAGAAGCGTACATCGGCGTCCTGATTGACGATCTGGTCACGAAGGGAACAGAAGAGCCTTATCGCATGTTTACAAGCCGCGCTGAGCATCGACTCTTTCTGCGGCACGACAACGCTGATCAACGCTTGACCAACCGTGCGTTTGGCGTAGGATTAGTCAACCAGGCGCGTTGGGCTTCTTTTCAGGAAAAAATGGGCCTCCTTAACCAAGCTCGCCTGACGGCCATTGAAACAAAGGTTCGAGGCATTCCGATCGCCCAATTGCTTAAGCGGCCTGACTTCAGCGTAATGGATCTGCCTCATGAGATTGTTTCTTCGGCACCGCCTTCGGTTTGGGAGCTCGTTGAGACGGATTTTAAATATGAGGGCTATGCAGCTCGGCAGTCCGAGCAGAACCGACAGCTCGAACGCCGGGGTCGGCAAATCATTCCCGACGGCTTAGATTACAACAAGATCGCGGGTCTTCGTTCTGAGACGAGACAAAAGCTCTCAGCATTGCGGCCGACGTCGCTTGGCCAAGCAGCACGTATCAGCGGAATCACTCCGGCGGATATTGCCATTATCTCTATATGGCTAATGAAGAACAACTTATATAATTGAATGCCATATTTGGAAAGTTAGCAGCTCACAACAACGGCCCCGTCCATGTTCACCTTGGCTGCCGCGATGGCTGGAAGTTACCTACTGGGATCGATTCCCTTCGGCTATCTGGCTGGCCAAATCGCAGGAATCGACGTCCGAAAGACCGGCAGCGGTAATATTGGCGCGACCAACGTCGTGCGTGTTCTCGGAAAGAGATATGGCTACCCGGTATTTGCTTTGGACTTCTTAAAGGGCTTAGGTGCAGTCAAACTGTCGATGTTGATCGCGACGCCTGCGCAGCCGGACTGGGCTTCACCTGAGATGTTTGGAATTCTGGCGGCTTTGTGCAGCGTTATCGGCCATTCTTTTCCGCCGTGGCTGAAGTTCAAGGGCGGAAAAGGCGTTGCTACATCTGCGGGGGCACTTTTCGGGTTGGTGCCGCAAGCAACCGTGATTGGTCTCGCCATTTGGCTGTTGGTCTTCTGGCTGACCCGCTACGTTTCGCTGGCCTCCGTCTTAACTGCGGTCGCGCTGCCGCTGGTGATCTTTATCATTAACTGGCGCGGCGAAACCGAAACTCGGCCGGTATTTTACGCTTCCCTCTGCATCGCGGCAGTTGTGATTTGGCGGCATCGTTCAAATCTTTCCCGGCTAATCCGCGGCAGGGAGCCCCGCTTTACCAGAAAGTGAAAATGACTGGAACAACAATCATAGGCGCTGGCGGTTGGGGCACGGCATTAGCTTGGTTGTGGGCCAAGGACGGGCGCCGAGTTTGGCTTTGGGGTCATAACGCCGATCGGGTCGTGCGCATGCAAAAGACGCGGGAAAACAGCGACTATCTCCCCGGAGTTAAATTGCCAGAGTCAGTGCACGTTACGTCCGAGTTTGGCGATTGCGCCGGAGCGGATCTGATCGTTTTTGTTACGCCGTCAACCGTGTTGCGCGAGATCGCGAGCTGCCTGCGAAAAGAGATCAGCAATGCGCGCGCCGTATTCCTGAGTTGCACAAAAGGGATAGAGCACCGCACTGGCATGCGCATGAGCGAAATCCTCCGCGAAATTTTCCCGGAACATACAATTGCCGTCTTATCCGGTCCAAACCTGGCAGCAGAAGTCGCGCAAAACCTACCTACTGCGACTGTGATTGGGTGCGATGACGTTAATTGCGCCGCCAGGCTGCAAGGCATGCTTGGGAGTCCGCGCTTTCGCATTTACACAAGCGAGGACGTGGTTTCGATCGAACTCGGTGGCGCGTTGAAGAACGTTTTCGCTCTTGCGGCCGGAATCAGCGATGGGCTTGGGCTGGGCGACAATTCCAAAGCGGCCCTGATCACGCGGTCGTTGGCCGAGCTCGTGCGGCTGGGAGTTGCGATGGGCGGTGACGCGAACGCGTTTTATGGTCTGAGCGGCGCCGGCGATTTGATTGTGACCTGTTATAGTGAGCACAGCCGCAATCACACTGTTGGCAAAAGGTTGGGGCAAGGCGAACCGCTCGCTGAGATTATCGCCTCGATGAAAACGGTTACTGAAGGGATTCCAACGGCGCGAAGTGCGTGGGGATGCGCACGGCGGCTGAAAATCGTCACGCCCATTATTGATCAAGTATACGCCGTCCTTTACGAGCAGAAAAAACCGACTGTCGCGCTGGAAGAACTGCTCCGACGCGAGCCAAAACCTGAGCAACCTTAGTGAAGTGCCGTCGCGACTCTCGAGTGTCAGGCAACTTGCAACCTACAGACTTCTTCCACGATATTTTTGAGAGAATTGTGCGATGACCGCCGGATACAATTCGTGCTCGAGAATTTGAATCCGCGCATGCAGGCTCTCTGGTGTATCGTCGGGCAAGATCGCTACCTCTCGTTGCGCGATAATCTGCCCGTGATCGAGTCTTTCATCGACGTAATGCACGGTGCAGCCAGTCACTTTTTCGCCCGCCGCGAGAGCTTGTTTCCACGCTTCAAGGCCGGTGAATTTTGGCAGAAGTGAGGGATGGATATTGATGATACGCTGCGGGAAAGCCCTGAGCATCGGCGCGTGCAGGACGCGCATGAAACCGGCAAGAACCACAAGATCGACACCGGCCCCGCGCAACATTTTCACAAGCTGCTCTTCTGCTTCCGGCTCGAGGCGCGTGCGAAATTGGCCGCGCGGCAAATACGCATTCGCAACAGAAAATTCTCGCGCGATGTCAAGGATCGGCGCATCCAGCACATCCGAAATTACCACACGGGCTTCCGCCGCCAGCTCGCCTGAGTGGATGCGCTCGAGGATCGCTCGGCAGTTGCTTCCCTTTCCTGACCCTAGGATTCCAATTGGCAGCCGTTTCATTTATTCATTCTGCATTTTACCCTTTGAATGGCACACGAATCACGCAGAGCCACAACTTTCATCTCCTAGTCTTGCATACTTGGTCGATTAAGCCCGATGTCGAATAGCCTGTCTCAAACCGAATGAGGCGAAGTTCCGCGCCGATTTCCTTCAAAACTGCGCGCTCCTCTTTGTCCAGCGTTTCGGAGCTGTAATCGCCGCCCTTTACATAGATCGCAGGTCTTACCGCAGCAAGAAACCGCGTCGCGCGAATTTGTGGAAAAATTGAGACCAAATCCACACACTGCAAAGCGGCAAGCACCTCCGCCCGGTCGCGCTCGGTTGTGATCGGACGTCCGCTTCCTTTCAGCTCGCGGACCGAACGGTCGCCATTCAAACCGACTGCCAGGAAATCGCCAAGCGCGCGTGCAGCTTGCAAATACCGCACATGCCCCACATGCAGTAGGTCGAAACAGCCGTTTGTGGCCACCAGCTTTTTCCCAGCAGCACGCAGCTTCTCGCAGCGATCAGAAAGTTCCTCAAGATCGACGATTTTTGGGCTCATGTTTTCCTAGTGAAAAAAGTTGGCTCATTACCGTATTGCGCGGCAATTTCGCAGTTGGCCTTTGACCGATTTGCGCGACGTTGTGAAGAATGGCGGAAAGAAAAACAAAGCGCAACACGCGATCATTGAGGGCGCGCAAGGGCTTCCAGATTTCCAGAAAACCGATTGTGCGTCTTGCCGCAGACGATCGACTGCAAAATGTCGTCGATAGCGCAGGACTGCCGCGAGTCTATGGTCCACCAATCGTGTTCGCCATCGCACGCGATTCGCGCACCATCTTCGTTAGCTGGAATATCGATTGGTTATCGGTGTTTGAAAAAGCGATGCCGGTGGATCGACAAGTTCATCTTCGGGTGTATCGCGCAGACGGTCTCGAAGAAAAAAGTGCGGCTGTCGAGCCGATGGCGGGGATCCATTATGTCAAAACATCGGAACCGCATGGATTTTACCATGTTGAGATCGGATATTATCAACCTGCCGATATCTGGCATTCAGTCGCAATGTCGAACGAGGTTGCGATGCCGCCCGATGGCATCGCCGGAACTGTAGATGTGGATCTTGCTACGATTCCGTTTCACGTCAGTTTCCAACAGCTTTTCGATTTGTTTGGAGCAACCAATGGGGCTGAGTTGGCGGCTGTCATTTCGCGATTTCAAAGGCACGCATTACGCGAGGGACACGACGGACGGGACGCAGAGGAGAGAAAAATTCTACTGAAGCTAAACGTTTCGCTGCCCGAAATTGCAACTGCGCGGCGAGCCTTTGATGAGACCGATAGCGAAAACCTCGCGAGGCGCACCGGCGTGCTCACTGCATTCGGTCCGACCAGCCCCTCGCGCGGATTCGAAAGCGACTGGGCCTCGGCTGGGTCGTAAGCGTTTGCCTTAAATCGGTGGAGCTTTTCCGCGTGGCTTTGCGAGGTTGCTGCGGCGGACACCATAGAAGAAGTAAACAACCATGCCGATGACGAACCAGATGATGAGCCGTTCCCACGTTCGCCACGGCAGAAACCACATGAGGTAAAGAGCAGACAGCGCGCCTAAGGGGGCGACGATCCAGACCACCGGCGTTTTGAATGTGCGCGGCAACTCCGGTTCGCGTATTCGCAGCACAAGCACGCCGATTGAGACAATCACAAATGCAAGCAACGTGCCGATAGAAACAAGGCTACCGGCTTCGCGCACAGTGAATACGGCCGAAACGATCGACACGCCGATCCCGGTTAGAATCGAGGTAATCCATGGAGTGTGGAAACGTGGATGCACGCGACTGACGAACGGTGGCAGCAAACCGTCACCGGCCATCGTCCAAAAAATCCGCGACTGGCCTAGTAGCATCACCAAAATGACCGAGCTAAGGCCTGCGATGGCGCCGAGCTTAATCAGTGACGACATCCACCCGAGGCCAGCATGATCCGCCGCGACGGCAATCGGATCCGGGACGTCCAAGTCGTGATAGGACATCACGCCCGTCGCGATCCCGGAGACCAGGATGTAGAGCACGGTGCAGATCAACAGCGAGCCAATGATGCCGATGGGCATGTCGCGCTGCGGATTTTTTGCTTCCTGCGCCGCGGTGCTGACCGCGTCGAAACCAATGTAGGCGAAGAACACGACTCCGCCGCCTGATACCACGCCGGACCAACCGAAATTCTCACGAATTCCAGTGTTCGGCGGTATGAACGGATGCCAATTCGCTGGATTGATTGCATGGGCCGCGCCAACGATGAACAGCAGCACGACAGCCACTTTCACAAACACAATCACGTTGTTCACGGTGGCGGATTCGCGAATGCCGATCACCAACAGGAAAGTCACGATGGCGATGATAATGACCGCCGGCAGATTGAAGATGGCCGCGACCTGCGTTCCGTCCGCCAAGGTGATGAGCGTCCCGCGCGCGGCCGAAAGTTCGGGCGGAATGTGAATACCTACGTCGCGCAAAAACGAAACGACGTAGCCCGACCATCCAATCGACACGGTGACCGCACCGAGGGCATATTCCAAAATCAAATCCCATCCGATGATCCACGCGAAAAGTTCCCCGAGCGTGGCGTAGCCATAGGTGTACGCGCTGCCGGCCATGGGCACCAGCGAGGCGAACTCGCTGTAGCAAAGCGCCGCAAAGATCGAGGCCACGCCCGCCAGCACGAATGATAAAACCACTGCAGGCCCGGCGTTCTGCGCTGCGACCGTGCCCGTGAGCACGAAAATGCCCGTGCCGATGATCGCACCAATGCCGAGCGTCGTCAGATTCGTCGCCCCGAGAGCCCGTTTGAGCCGATGATCGGTCAGCGCATCAGCTTGAAGTTGCGTAACACTTTTTCGTCGAAGTAAGTTCATGGGCGAAGTTGGTTTTTGGATGTGCTAATCGGGATGGGCCGAGCAAGTCAAGCTGGTGGTGATTTTCTCCCCAGAAATTTCCAAACAAAATAAATAGGCACGCCGGTCAGCACGATCATCAGCCCGGGCCAGGTGGTTGCTGTTTGATAGACGAAAAGCACAAAAAGAATCACAGCGGCTCCGACGATATAGAGCGCCGGCACGACCGGATAGCCCCACGCTTTGTACGGCCGTTCAGCATCGGGTTGTTTCCAGCGCAGCAAAAACAGACCTGCGATCGTTAAGATATAAAAAATGAGCGCGGCTGAGATTACGTAATCGAGCAGATTGCCGTAGAGATTGCCATACCCAACTACGTTGCCGGCAGCGTCTGTTTTTACGGTGCGCGGCAGAACGAGAATACCCGCCCAAATTCCCTGAATGATTAGGCCCCACGCCGGAACGCGCTGCTTGTTCAATTCACCTACGCGGCGGAAGAACAATCTGTCACGCGCCATGGCATAATACGCACGCGCGCCCGCGAGAATGAGGCCGTTGTTGCAGCCAAAAGTCGAAATCATGATCGCGACCGCCATAATGCTCGCGCCCGCTCCGGGAAAGATGACGTTGGCGGTTTCAGACGCGACTCGATCGCTGGGCGCATTCTGGATCGCGCCGAACGGCAGAGCCGTTAGATAGGCGACATTTGCGAGCAAATAGAGCCCGATCACCAGAAATGTGCCGAACGCGAGCGACAACGGAATGTTGCGTCGCGGATTTTTCACTTCGCCGGCGGTGAAGGTGATGTTGTTCCAGGCGTCGGCCGAAAAAAGTGAATTGGTTTGCGCCACGCAGATTCCCACGAAAAGTCCGAACGCGGTCGCCGCGGTTATGCCGGCGCCGACCTCCTGCAAACCGCCGCGTAGCGTCCAGAAATGGCTAAAATTTTCGGCGCCTGCACCGGATCGCACGCCGACGATAATGCCGAGCACGATGAGCGCGATCAGTGCGCCAGTTTTCGCTGTGGTGAAGACATTTTGGATGAGTTTGCCAACTTCCAGTCCTCGGGTGTTCGTGAATGTCAGAAAACCGATTAGCGCTAATCCGACGAACTGCGCAGTAGAAAGCGACACCGCGTACCCGCCGAAGCGAATCGGCGCGATGATATAATTGCTCTCCGATACCCATGGAACAAGCACGCCCATGTAGCGCGCGAATCCAACCGCGACCGCCGCGATCGTCCCCGTCTGAATAACAAGGAACAGCGTCCAGCCGTAAAGAAATCCCCAAAGCGGCGAGAAAGCTTCGCGAAGATAGACGTACTGTCCGCCTGCTTTTGGCATCATCGCCGCCAATTCCCCGTACGACAGCGCGGCTGTCAGCGTGAGCAAGCCAGTGACGATCCAAACGACGAGCAACCAACCCGGCGAACCGACCTGTCGAGCGATAATCGACGAAACGATGAAGATTCCCGAGCCGATCATCGAACCGGCAACGAGCATGGTTGAGTCGAGCAAGCCGAGTCCCCTAACGAATTTCTGCCCGGCTTCAGGTGTTTCACTTATCGCAGTTGTCATTTGGGCCGATTGGATTTGGCGCAGAGTTAATCACCACTGGTGCGCATCATGCAATGCAAAAAAACGGCTATTCAAAACGCAAAAGTGTTTACGTGTAAAAAAGAACTGTGCTAATCTCCCGCCCCGTGCCGATCTCAAATCACCTGTCCTTCGTGCGGAAGTTTCTAGCGATTTTCTGCGCTGCGTTGGCACTGATTGTCGAATTGGCTGCCGCACCGCGGGGCGCTTACGCGCGGGCAACCGCGCAGTTTGAAGCGCTACCGCTGGTGCGCTCGCGGCAAAATCATTTACTGGTGCGCGCCTTCATCAATGGTAAGCCGGCGTGGCTTACGGTCGATAGCGGCGCGCCGGTAAGCGCAATCGCTTTGAATCGTCGCGAGTATTTTCGGCTGAAACCAACTACGACCGAATCGAAGTTGCCCGCACGCGTTCAGATTAACGGCGCGTTCAATAGCGTAGCGATCGCACGTGAGCTGCGGATCGGAGCGCTGACTCTGATCGATGAACCGGTGGTTACCGTGGATTTTGGTTACTCTGCACGCGCGGCGCGACGCGTTCACGAACAGGAAATCGACGGGATCATTGGAGCGGATATTCTTTTCCCAACGCATGCAGTGCTGGATTGCGAACGGCAGTTACTCATTTTAAAGACCGATCCGGAAGTCATGGGCAGCTTTCCCGGGTTCGACCGGCGCGGATTGCGGGCTGTGCCGATTCAAGTCAGCGATGATTATAATTTGTATGTTAATGGTTCCGTTAACGGAAAACCCGCCAAGCTGATGGTCGATACCGGTTCGTTCGCCACGCTGTTGCACCGCTCCTTCGTCCGGCGAATGCGAATTGCGACTCGGGAGACGCAGTTTAGTTCGTCGGCTGTGAATCTGAAAGAGCGTGGCGTGCGCGTGGCGCTTATTCGCAAACTATCGGTAGGCTCGGTCGATATCTTCGGTAAGGAAGTGGGCGTCATTGACCTGGAAGGATTGATTCATGACGGGTTATTGGGAGGTTCTCCACCCGTCGCCGGTCTGCTCGGCGCAGAAACGCTGAGGCGCCACCATGGCATTATCGACTTCGGTACGCGCACGCTCTATTTGAAATAACGAGCACCGCCTGCCGGGCTTAGTCATTCCGCACGGAGTCGAGGAATCTCGTATTTTTCTGCTGGTGGATAAAATCATACAGGCATTCGTTTTAGCCGCCGGACGCGGCAACCGACTGCGGCCGTTAACAGACGAACTGCCAAAGCCGCTCATTCCGATTTTTCAAAAGCCGCTCATCACTTTCGCGCTCGATCACTTGATTGCGGCAGGGGTGCAATCCTTTGTCATCAACACGCACCGGCTGCCGAACTTGTTCCATGAATTTTTCTCGGGAAACGCTTACGACGGTCATTCTGTTACGCTCGCTCATGAGGCAGATCTGCTCGAAACCGGCGGCGGCATCAAAAATGTCGAAGGCATTCTTGGAAAAGAACCATTCATCGTTTACAGCGGCGATATTTTGACCGACGTCGCGCTCGAACCGCTGATTGCCGAGCATTTTCGCACCGCCAATGATGTGACGCTGGGCCTTCGGCGGAACACCGGCCTCGGGGCGGGCGTAGTCATGCGCGATGGGCGCATCGTCGAGATATCAACAAAATCCAACCCCAAGGAGAACTTTGATTACGCTAACATTTCCGTCTGGAACCCGGAAATTTTCGCTCGCATTCCCGCCAAGCGAAAAATTTCATTCATTCCCATCTTGATTGATTGGATCAACCAGGGCGGAACGATCGGCGGCTTGGCGCTGGATGACGGGAATTGGTTCAACATCGGGTCACGCAAGCAATATCTCGACGTCCACCGCGCGATTTCGAGCGAACATTGGCGACCGGCTTACGTGAAAACGCGGGACTGGCCCGAATCTGTCGCGCAAAGCGCGCATGTCGATCCGACCGCACAAGTTCGCGGATGTTCTGTGGTTGGGCCGGACTGCCGGGTTGGTGCAGAAGGCATCCTCGAAGACACAATTTTGTGGCCGGGTGCAGAAATTACTTCCAAAAGTCAGCTTTACAGTTGTATTGTCCGCTCCCGAAAAAAGGCCAGCGGCATCCATCGCAACATGGACATCTAGATCTAACTATGAGAACCGCGCTGCTTCTTCGACAAACGCGAATGCATTTTCCGCGTCTGGATGTCGATCAGATAAAAATCAGGCCGATCGAAAAAGGAGGTTCGGACCGGAAATTTTATCGAATCCATTGCGGTGCAGATCCGGCAGCTGCCGGACTGATCCTGGTTAAGTACAATCTGGAGCGCGAAGAAAACCGGCACTACGTCGAGATCGCACAATTTCTCAGGAAGCACGGCATTCGCGTGCCGGAGATTTATTTTCATGATCCGGCCGAGGGGCTGATCTGGATCGAAGATTTAGGGGAGCGCGATCTTTACAGTTATCAGCACGAGAGCTGGCTCGTTCGCCGCGCGTTCTACGAATCAGCGCTCGACGAAATCATTAAGCTCCACGGTCTGCCAGAGTCGGTCTGCGTAGAAATGAAGGAGCATTTGCCGGCGGAGTTTAACGCCGCCCTTTACCGGTGGGAGCAGAAATACTTTTTCCAGAATTGTCTTGGCCGCTATTTCAAGGTCAGCGAGTCAAAACGCAAAGAGCTGGCAGCGCTTCCCGGTTTGCGCGAAATCGCGAAGCACCTCGCGAGTCTGCCAAGGGTTCTTGTCCACCGCGATTTTCAATCGCAAAACATCATCATCCAAAACAGGCAGGCTAATCTGATTGATTTTCAGGGAATGCGTCCCGGCCTTCCCCATTACGATCTGGCATCGTTGCTCTACGATCCGTATGTCGATCTTGCAGAAGCGGAACGCACTGAGGTGATCGCATATTATCGCGATCGGCAGCGTGAAAACGGAATCACAATTGATGGCGACTTCGATTTAAAGTTGCGGCTTTGCGCGATGCAACGCCTCATGCAGGCGCTTGGTGCTTATGCTTTTCTCGGTCTGGTGAAAGGCCACAAACATTTCCTGGAATACATTCCTGATGCCCTGCGCTCGTTGCGTGCGGCTGTGGCAAAGATCGACAATCTCCAGCCGCTTGCATCTTTTCTCGGGGACCTCTGATTCGAGAAGACGCTTACTGACCAAAACCAGTCTTTAGGCCAGAAATTCCGGCGCTGTTACGCGAAAGGCGATTGAGGTCAATGGCCACTACCTCTGAGGAATGGATTGGTCCTGCGCTCGGTTCCGATTTTCGTCGGTGGCCCGTGGCCGGGAAGGACGGTGACATCGTCACCCAGCGGGAATAATTTTTTCCTGATCCCGGTTATGAGCAGATCGATATCTCCGCCGGGCAAATCGCCTCGACCGATGCTTCCGGCAAAAAGGACATCGCCGCCGATGAGCAATTTGTCGTTGCGCGAAAAGAAGCAAAGACTTCCCGGGCAATGGCCGGGAATTTCAAGAACTTGAAAATCGGCGCCGAGAAAATTTCGGCTGAATGTTTCTTCGATCAAAAAATCCGGTACCACCGTTTCGATTTCGAGTTCGAAACCAAAATTGCGAAAGAATTCGCGGTCGGAAATCATGGGCGCGGTGAGCGGGTGACACCCGATTGGACAACCAAACTGGCGCTTGATCCTGGCAAGATCCTGGACGTGATCGATATGCCCGTGTGTGAGGAGCAATAGTTTGAGATCGATCTCAAGCGAACGCACCCATTCGCAAGCGCCCTCAGGCGCGTCGAAGAGAATCCATCCCTCCGGCGCCTGAAGCAGATAGCAATTCGTTTCGAAAATTCCGCCGCAAAAGCTCTCGTAATTCATTGCGATTGACCGTATCCAAGCGTGACTACGGCTGAAGGCGAGAGTTTTTACGAATTAATTGAATGTTCACTCTTTTCGATTGTCTGATTCCTACTCACATGGCCACCTTGTTTGATCATCTTGCGTTCGATCGCGAAATCTGCCAAGGTGGGAAACCGCGTAATTACCGATGAAATCACATTTACAGCGATGCCTGGCGTTGTGCGCCATCGTTTTGGCAGCCGCGACTGCCGTCCCGCCGACAATGGCGAGCTCGAAGGAAACGGTCGCCATGTCCGTGGGCCGGCTCCTGGAGGAAGGCCATTACACCCGTCAAAAGCTCAACGAGGAAGTTTCGAACAAATTCCTGCAGACGTATCTCGAGCTTCTCGATTTTAGCCATCTGTTTTTCACCCAAAAAGATGTCGATGAGCTAAGCGCCAAATACGGCAGCTCGATGGCCGGGGACGTTCTGCTTGGCACGCTAAAACCAGCTTACGAGGTTTACGCTCTATATACGAAACGCGTTGACGACCGGGTCGCCAAGGTAAAAGAGCTGTTGAGGCAGCCGATCGATTTCAAGAGCAATGCGACGGTCGAGCTAAGCCGTCAAAAATCGCCCTGGCCAAAGGATGAGGCGGAAGCCGACCAACTCTGGCGCGGTCGTATCGCAAACGAGCTGTTGCAGGAGCATCTAAGCGAACATCCGATTGAGCCAGCGCCGCAACTGGTTACTCGTCGGTACGATCGCCTCGCCCGCAACGTCCACGAACAAGACAAGGACGAACAAATCAAACTCTTTCTCGATGCGCTCGCCCAGGCGTACGACCCGCATTCCGAATATCTGAGCAAAGCCGACATGAAGAATTTCAGCATCAACATGGGCCTCTCGCTCGTAGGCATCGGTGCCATGCTCCGGTCGGAAGATGGCTATGCGAAAATTGAAAGCCTGGTGCCCGGCGGACCCGCGCAAGTAGACGGGAGAGTCAAGGTTGGCGACCGCATTACCGCGGTGGCGCAGGGTCCGGCTGAGTTTGTCGATGTTCGGGAGATGCGGCTCGACAAAGTTGTCGAGATGATCCGTGGTAAGAAGGGGACGCGTGTCCGGTTGCTCGTCATTCCCTCGGATGCCACGGATCCGTCGCGCCGGAAAAATGTCGAGCTCGTGCGGGATGAAATTAAGCTGAAAGATCAGGAAGCCCGTGCCGATATCATTATCAAGAAAGACGAGAACGGCGATCCGATAAAACTCGGCTGGCTTACGCTGCCTTCCTTTTATGCCGACATGGACAAACACCAGAAAAGCACCACGCGCGACGTACTGGCATTGCTCAAACGGCTGAAGAAAGAAAACATCGCCGGACTGGTTGTGGACCTGCGGAAAAACGGCGGCGGCTCGCTGGAAGAGGCGCTCTCGCTCACCGGCTTGTTTTTGAAGTCTGGCCCGATTGTTCAGACGAAAGATTACAATGGTTACATTAGAATTTCGTCTGATCCCGACAGTGGCATCGCTTATACTGGCCCACTTGTAGTTTTGACGAGCCGGCAAAGCGCGTCCGCCAGCGAAATTTTCGCGGCTGCGCTACAGGATTATGGTCGGGCGGTGATCGTCGGTGACAAGAATACATTTGGCAAAGGTACCGTGCAGACAATCCTCCCGATTGGCCGGTTCGCTTCGCTGCTGGGCAGCCATAACGATGAAGACGGCGCGTTGAAGTTGACGATCCAAAAATTTTACCGAGTCGCGGGCGGCTCCACGCAGCTTCATGGCGTGGCTTCCGACATTGTCCTGCCGAGCCTAAGTGATCTTCCGGAGTTCGGCGAAGGCGCGCTAAAAAACGCCCTGCCATATGACGAAGTGGCCAAGGCGAAATACACGAAATGGTCCGATAGCCATTCCCTGTTTGTTGATCAACTCCGGCGACGCTCGGAAGAGCGCGTTAAGAACGATCCCGAGTTCCACTACGTGATGGGGGACATGGATCGTTTACGTCATAAGATCGATGAGAACCGAATTTCGCTGAACGAAGATTTGCGAAAAAAAGAACTGGCTGAGGATAAGCTGCGCAAGGAAACGCGTTCGAAAGAGCGGCTGGCGCGGAATCAGGAGGAGCCGCAGATTTATCGGGTGACACTCGACACGGTTGATAAGCCAAATCTCCAATTGGTGATGTATCCCGGGAAATTGGCCGAGGCGAAGAAGAATGGCGTTTCCCCGAAAGTTGATCCTGAAGCTGCTTCCGATGCGGATTCGGAGTTGATTGCCAGTGCTGACACCCAAGGGGACACCAAAGAACCGGTTATCGATCCCGAGCGCGACGAGACACTTAGTATCCTGAATGACCTTGTCGATCTTTCGCGTGGGCCGAAGACGGCCAGCGCGAATCACTGAAGCGAAGAGATTTGCAGCCACCGGCCTGTGGCCAGTTGACTTTTTTACAGCAGGGACGGCCCACAGGGCCGTGGCTACAGCGGCTATGGGTCGATTGAGTTGTGCTAATGAGGAAGCGCGGCCGCCTGTGCTCCCCAGACATTCACACCGCGATTGGCGCTTTGATTGAGGGATGCGGATCGTAACCGACGAGTTCGAAATCTTCGAACTTGAAGTCGTGGATGTTTTTGATCGTCGGATTCAGTTTCATCTTGGGCAATGATCGGTAATCGCGCGAAAGCTGCTCGTGCGCCTGCTCGAGATGATTGTTGTAGAGATGCAGGTCGCCAAATGTATGGACGAAATCGCCCGGAATGAGATCAACAACTTGGGCCGCCATCATGGTGAGCAGCGAGTACGAGGCGATGTTGAACGGCACCCCGAGAAACAGATCGGCGCTGCGTTGGTAGAGCTGACAACTCAATTCGCCATTCTGCACGTAAAACTGGAAGAGAACGTGACACGGTGGCAGCGCCATCTTCTCGATCTCGGCCGGATTCCATGCGCTCACTATCAGCCGCCGGCTCTGCGGATTCGATTTGATCTGTGCGATCAAATTATCGATTTGGTCCACTCGCGCGCCGTTTGCCCCGCGCCAATCGCGCCATTGTGCGCCATAAATACGACCGAGCTCGCCGTTTTCATCGGCCCATTCATCCCAGATCGTCACGCCGTGCTCGTTGAGATAACGAGTGTTGGTGTCGCCGCGCAAGAACCAGAGCAGCTCATAAATGATGGATTTGATGTGCAGCTTTTTTGTGGTGAGCAGCGGGAACCCAGGCCCGTCCTGGCGCAAATCAAACCGCGCCTGCGCCCCGAAAACTGATAATGTTCCTGTGCCGGTGCGATCATCGCGCGGTCGACCGTGATCGAGCACGAGTCTCAGCAGATCATGATATTCTCGCACGCGAAAATTTTATCGTAGTGCACGCATTCGCGAAACAGAATTTCTTTCTATCACGATTTTGTGATTGCGAGCCGCGTAATGCTCGGAAGGTTTAGAATACTTGGCAGAAATTCAGTCTTACTTTTGAAAGGAGTTTACAATGAACCTAATTTTCACACCGAGAATGATAGTAGCATTGGCCGCGCTGCTCGCTTCAACTCTGGTCGCAGCGTGTGGTCTGCGTTCCACGAATCCGTCCACCGAAACTCTCACTATCTATCAAGACGCACCGAAGATGAAGCTCCTTGACCTCGGCGAGCCGGGGAATAGCCCGGGCGACGTATATCATTTTTTTGCTCCGCTACACTCCAGCCCTGGTGGTCCGGTGATTGGCGAAGTATTCGGCTCAAAGACGCTGGTCAAGCTTGCGACTGACGGCAACCCAAACCTGGAGCAGCGCACAACGCTTCTGTCTTTTACCTTTAGTGATCGCCAGGATCAAATTATCGCTTTGGGCGTTGCCGATTACTCGCCGACTGCTGGTGAATTTAATCCAAGCCAGCCGCGCGCGCGCGCGATATTAGGCGGGACCGGAAAGTATATGGGCGCACGTGGCCAATTGACCAGTACGCGGAATGCAGATGGCTCATATACGCAGGTGTTCACGCTGCTAAAGTGATGCCGATAAAATGGGGGAAACAATTCCCGTGAGTAAACAGGCCACGGGCCTGTGCTCGCCAGACAAAGCGTGCCGGATTGGCGCGAGCTGAGGTTCTGGGGAGCGTTAGATCGAGATGAATTGGCTCAGTTCGGTCCGGTTGCTTTGACCTCTGATTAGCGCTAATTTCTGCTAGAACAAGGGCTTAGGGTGCAGCACATGCCGCTGGCCCATTGCTTGCTCATGATTGTCTTGGGTTAAAGTCTCGCTGCGGCGCATCCGTCCGTCGGCTGACTCTACCCAGAAAGGATTTTCAATTTATGGCTAAGGTTTTAGGTATCGATTTGGGAACCACCAACTCCTGCATGGCCGTCATGGAGGGTGGCGACCCGGTAGTTTTGGAAAATAGTGAAGGTGCACGCACGACGCCTTCCATCGTCGCATTTACAAAAAGCGGCGAGCGGCTGGTCGGCCAGGCCGCGAAACGTCAGGCGATCACGAATCCGCAGAATACAATCTTTTCCATCAAGCGGTTTATGGGCCGCAAGTTCGATGAGGTGCACGAAGAACAGAAACGTGTGCCTTACAAGATCGTGAAGGCCGCGAACGGCGACGCCCACGTTCAGGTGGAAGTAAACGGACAGCTCAAGACGTTTTCGCCGCCGGAGATCTCTGCGATGATCTTGTCCAAAATGAAAGCCGACGCAGAAGCGAAGCTCGGCGAAAAAATCACGCAGGTGGTCATCACCGTGCCGGCGTACTTCAACGACTCGCAGCGCAACGCAACCAAGGACGCGGGCAAGATCGCCGGCTTGGAAGTGCTGCGCATCATCAACGAACCCACAGCCGCATCGCTCGCTTACGGTTTGGATAAGAAAAAAGACGAGGAGATTGCGGTTTACGATTTGGGCGGCGGCACGTTCGATATTTCGGTTCTCGAAATCGGCGACGGCGTTTTCGAAGTGAAAGCGACCAACGGCGATACGCACCTCGGCGGTGACGATTGGGATGCGAAGATCATGGATTGGATCGTCGCCGAGTTCAAAAAGGACACCGGCATCGATTTGACCAGGCAGCCCGACGCGATCCAGCGAATTAAGGAAGAGTCTGAGAAAGCGAAAATCGCGCTTTCGAGTTCGCAAGAATACGAAATTAATCTGCCGTTCGTCACAGCGGATGCGAGCGGGCCGAAGCACATCCAGAAAAAATTGACCCGCGCGAAACTCGAGCAACTCACGGATGATCTCGTTCAGCGCACGGTTCCGCCCGTGAAGGCATGCCTGAAGGACGCCAAGATCGCCGAGCGCGACGTGAATGAGCTGGTGCTCGTCGGCGGCATGACGCGCATGCCGAAAGTCATCGAGACTGCGCGGAGCCTAATCGGTAAGGAACCGCACAAGGGCGTCAACCCGGACGAAGTCGTTGCGGTTGGCGCCGCGATTCAAGGCGGTGTGCTCAAGGGCGAAGTCAAAGACGTGCTCTTGCTAGACGTGACGCCGTTGACGCTGGCGATTGAAACTGCCGGCGGCGTGGCGACGCCAATGATTCCGCGCAACACAACGATCCCGACGCGGAAGTCGCAAATCTTTTCGACTTACAGCGACAATCAGCCGGGCGTGGAGATTAAAGTCTTGCAGGGCGAACGTCCGCTTTCACGCGACAACAAACAGCTTGGCGTTTTCCACCTCGACGGTATTCCGCCTGCACCGCGCGGCGTTCCGCAGATCGAAGTCACCTTCGACATCGATGCGAACGGCATTCTGCACGTGGGCGCGAAAGACCTTGGCACCGGCCGGGAGCAAAAAATCTCGATCACCGGTTCCAGTGGCTTGAGCAAAGATGAAGTCGAGAAGATGCAGCGCGAAGCCGAAGCGCATGCGGAGGAAGACAAGAAGGCGAAGGAAGCGATCGAGATCAAGAACAACGCCGACATGCTGGCCTATCAATCCGAGAAGCAGTTGAAAGAGTTAGGCGACAAAATTTCCGGCGACAAGAAAAAGCAAGTCGAAGACGCCATCGCCGCAGTGCGCGACGCGATCAATCGCAACGACACCGACGCGGTGAAACGGACTTACGACGACTTGCAGAACAAGTTCCAGGAAATCAGCGCCGATCTTTACAAGCAAGCCTCAGCGCAAGCCGGTGCCCACCCGGGTCCGCAACCCGGACCCGAAGCACAACCGCGTGGCGGCACTGAAGAAGGCGCCGGCAAGCGCGAGGGCGACGTGGTCGATGCGGAGTTCGAAGTCGTGGACGAAGACAAAAAGAAATAACCGAAACAATTTGTCGGTGGTTGCCGCACGATCGGCAGTCATCGGCTTAACAACAAACAAAACCAAAAGGAGTGATAACAACTTATGGCAACAGTTAACGTAAAACCGCTCGGCGATCGGGTGCTGGTGCAGCCGATTGAAGAGCAGGAAACAAAAAAAGGCGGGATCATCATCCCCGATACCGCCAAGGAAAAACCACAAGAGGGGAA
>Ga0209058_1001057_pt1 | contig 23585 bp, 21 predicted proteins | sample GraSoiAngelo_147_FD_185904 | JGI IMG/M metagenome (GOLD analysis project Ga0209058, IMG submission 185904) | Grasslands soil microbial communities from the Angelo Coastal Reserve, California, USA - 14_1009_05_40cm (SPAdes) (version 2) | ecosystem: Environmental > Terrestrial > Soil > Grasslands ... | reverse complement strand
GCCGCCAAATCCTCCCCCGACGTCCGCCGCGACCACGCGCACGCGCGACCGATCGAGACCCAGACATTCGGCAATCGCATCAGCCACGAGGTGCGGCATTTGCGTCGATGTCCAGACAATCACACCATCGCCGTCCGGCTGCGCCATCACCCCTCGCGTCTCGATAGGCGCGGCGGCGACGCGGGGATGCGTGACCTGTCCCTCGATGACGACATCAGCGCGCCCGAAAGCAGCTTCCACATTGCCGTATCTGCGCCGGCCGGTGAAGTAGAGATTTCCGGTCACGACTTCATGCACGAGAGGCGCGCCGCCAGACATCGCGTCCTCGAATCCGACCACAGCGGGCAGCGGATCGATCTCCGGTTGGACCAGCTCGACTGCGTCGGCGGCGGCGTACCTGTTCTCGGCGACGACCGCAGCGATCATCTCGCCGACGAAGCGCACGCGATCGATGGCGAGGATCGGTCGCGCCGGTGAGACCGCGCCAGGGGTCGTCAGGTGCACCGCCAGCGGCAGGCATGAGCCCTCGATGTCCGCCGCCGTGAACACGGTTACGCGGGACGCCGCCGCGTCGATGCTTCTCAGCCTGCCGCTGGCGACCGGGCTGCGCACGAACGCGACGTGCAGAGGGGCGGCGAGATCGTCGACAAACCGCCCCTCCCCGCGCAAAAGCCTAGGGTCCTCGACCCGCTTCAGGCTCCTGCCTATCGGACCCTCTGCCATGTCGCTAAAGTCTCCGTCATCGACGCACACTGGATGGCGGTCGCGCGCGGTGACGAGCCGGCCGACCTTGTGCTGTCCGGCGGCCATGTCCTCTCGGTCTTCACCAAGGAGTGGCTCGACGTCGACGTCGCGGTCCAGCATGGCCACGTCGTCGGTCTCGGCAAATACGACGGCCGTCAAACGCTCGACGTCGCGGGCGCCTATCTAGTACCCGGGTTTGTCGACGCCCACATGCACATCGAGTCGTCCAAGCTCATGGTCGACGAGTTCGCGCGCGCGGTTCTGGCTCATGGCACGACCGCCGTGGTCGCTGATCCCCACGAGATCGCCAACGTGCTCGGCACCGACGGGATCCACTGGCTCCTCGACTGCTGTGAGGACATTCCGCTCGATGTTTTCGTGATGGCCTCGTCGTGCGTACCGGCCTCGCACTTTGAGTCACCCCGCCGGCCGTTCACGACGGGGGACATCGAGAGCTTGCTGCGCCGGAGCCGCACGATCGGCATCGCTGAGATGATGAACTTCCCCGGCGTCATCGCCGGCGACGCGGCTGAGCTGGCGAAGCTGACGACCGGCCTGACCAACCACGTGGACGGCCACGCGCCCGGAGTTCGCGGCCCCGCGCTCAACGCCTACATCGCCGCGGGCATCGGCTCCGACCACGAGGCGATCACCTTCGAAGAAGCCCTGGAGAAGCGGCGCCTCGGCATGTGGGTCCTCCTCCGCGAGGCTTCGATCGCCCGCAACCTGCGCGACCTCCTCCCGCTGGTCAAGCAACACGGCACCGACCGCTGTGCTTTCTGCACCGACGACCGGGAGCCCGACTTCATCGTCGAGCAGGGCCACATCAACCAGATGGTCCGCGTCGCGGTCGAGGAGGGGATCAGCCCCGAGGACGCGCTCGTGATGGCGACGATCAACCCGGCCACCTATCACCGGCTGTGGCAGCTCGGCGCGATCGCTCCCGGTTACCAGGCTGACATCCTCGTGCTCGACGACTTGAAGTCGTTCCACCCGCGTCAGGTCTTGAAGCGCGGCGCGCCGCCCCGCCACGTCAAGGTCGACGTGCCGGAATGGGTGCGGCAGACCGTGAGCCTCGCGCCGCTCGACGTCACCTCCTTCCGGATCCCCGCCGGCCCGAAGAAGATCCGCGTCATGCGCGTGGTCCCGGCGCAACTCCTGACCGGAGTCGAGGTGGTCGAACCAAGGGTAAAGGAGGGCTGCGTCGTCGCGGACCCGGCCCGCGATTTGGTCAAGATCGCGGTCGTCGAAAGGCACCACGCGAGCGGGCGCGTCGGCCTAGGGTTCGCGACCAACGTCGGCCTGAAGCGCGGAGCGTTCGCGTCGACCGTGGCGCACGACGCCCACAACATCGTCATTCTCGGCGTCGACGACCGCGATATGGCCGCTTGCGCGATGAGGCTCGCCGAGATCGGCGGCGGCATCGTCGTCGCAGAAGGTGGGCGGGCGGTCGAGGAGCTGCCGCTGCCCATCGCGGGCTTGATGAGCGACCGCCCGCTGACCGAGGTCCACGAGCGGCTGCGCTCGATGGAGCGCCGCCTCAACGCGATGGGTGTGACGATGGCCTCGCCGTTCATGACCCTGAGTTTCCTTGCGCTGTCGGTGATCCCTGAGCTGAAGATCACCGACCGCGGGTTGGTCGACGTGAGCCGTTTCGAGCTGGTGCCCCTGGGGATTGAGTGATCGCCTCCCGTGGTTCAACGACCTGGCGCAGGCTGACGCGGAGAACGTCCTCTACGGGTGTCTTGCGAATCGAACCTGGGCGGAGCGCGTCGCGGCGGACAGGCCCTACGAGGACCTCGAGTCCCTCCTGGCCATGGCGGATATCGCCTCCGCGGAGCTCAGCGATCGCGAATGGATGGATGCGTTCGCGGCGCACCCGAGGATCGGGGAGCGTGGCGGACATGCGCCGGTGGCGTCCGAAGGCGAGCAGCGCCGGGTCATGGACGCCTCGCCCGACACGCTGAGCGCGCTCGCGGTGGAGAATCGGCGGTATGAAGAGCGTTTCGGCCACGTTTTTCTCATCGCGGCCAGCGGACGCAGCGCGGTGGAGATCCTGGCGGAGCTCCGGCGGCGCATGAACAACGACTCGGCGACCGAGCTGCAGGAGGCGGCGCGGGAGCAGCGCCGGATTGCCCGCCTGCGCCTGGAGAAGGCCCTCTCCGAGTGAGCATCTCGACCCACGTGCTCGACACGATGCGCGGCACCCCGGCGGCGGGCCTTGCCGTGGCCCTGCATCGTCGCGAGCCCGACGGCGACTGGAAGGAGGTCGCGCAAACCGAGACCGACGCCGAGGGGAGGGTTCGCGAGCTGACAGAGGAGGCGCTCGATCCCGCCGAGTACCGCCTCGAGTTCGACACGAAGCCGTACTTCGAGCGCTCCGGCCTGGACGCCTTCTATCCCTCGGTCTCCGTCGTCTTCACATTCGAGGGCGGCCATCTCCACGTGCCGCTGCTGCTCAGCGCCTACGGGTACACGACCTACAAAGGCATATGACGATCGTCCTTGGCGACAACCAGTACGGGAAGTCGGAGACCCATGTCGTGCGTGTCAGCAAGAAAGGCCGGACGCATGAGATCAAAGACCTGAACGTCAGCATCGCACTCGCGGGCGACTTCGCCGACACCCACCTCACGGGCGACAACAGCAAGGTGGTGCCGACCGATACGCAGAAGAACACCATCTTCGCCTTCGCTCACGAACCGATGGGCGAGATCGAAGACTTCGCCATCCGGCTTGCGCGTCACTTTGTCGGCGAGTTCGCGTCCGTCTACCGGGCGCGGGTGGCGATCGAGGAACAACCGTGGTCCCGCGTCCACGACCACGCCTTCGTCAGCGCAGGTTCCGAGAAGCGACTTGCCGCGGTCACTTGCACCGATGACGGCACGTGGGTCGTCGCCGGCGTCGCGGACCTGGTCGTCCTCAAATCCACCGGTTCCGAGTTCCACGGCTACATCAAGGACCGCTTCACCACGCTGCCCGAAACCCGCGATCGGATCATGGCGACGTCGATGACGGCCAGGTGGCGGTACCGCGATACCCAGATCGATTGGGCCGATTCATTTGGGGAAGTGCGTCGCCTGCTCATCGAGACCTTCGCTTCGAAGCACAGCCTCTCCCTGCAGCAGACGCTCTACGCGATGGGCAAGGCTGCACTCGAGGCGCGTCCGGAAGTCGCCGAGGTGCGGATCACGATGCCGAACAAGCACCATTTCGTGGTCGACCTTTCGCCGTTTGGGATGGCGAATGACAACGAGGTCTTCTACGCGTCCGACCGGCCGTATGGATTGATCGAGGGCACGATCACCCGCGACGACGCGCGCGAGGCTCCCATGGCCTGGTGATGGAGTTCCTCCAGCCGGCGACATGGGAGGAGGCCCTGGCGATGAAGGCCGCGCACCCCGAGGCGGTCCCCATCGCGGGCGGCACCGACGTCATGGTCGAGATCAACCTGGACCACCGCCGGCCCGAGACGGTCATGGACCTGACCCCGATCCGCGAATTGACGGAGTGGGGGACCGACGATGGCTTGCTTCGCATCGGCGCCGGGGTGAGCTACACGCGGCTCATCGACGAGCTGGGCGACCGGCTGCCGGGGCTGGCTATCGCGTCACGTACCGTCGGCTCGCCGCAGATTCGAAACCGCGGCACGGTTGGCGGCAACCTCGGAACCGCCTCGCCGGCCGGCGACGCTCATCCGCCGCTCCTCGCGGCGGACGCGGAAGTCGAGCTCGCCTCCACGTCGGGAACGCGCCGAGTCCCGGTCCGCGAGTTCTTCACCGGGCCCAAGCGCCACACGATGCGCCAGGACGAGCTGATCGCGGCGTTTCTGGTCGAGCCGGCGCCGGGGCCGCAGCAGTTCTCCAAGGTCGGCACCCGTAACGCCATGGTCATCGCCGTCTGCTCCTTCGCGCTGGCCCTCGACCCGGCGCGGCGGCGAGTCGGGACGGGAATCGGCTCGGCGGGGCCGACCCCTCTGCGCGCGGTCGACGCGGAGGCCTTCATTGCGGGTGAGCTCGATTGGGATGGGCGGCGACCTCCCAGTGATGCGACCCTGAGCCGCTTCGGCGAGCTGGTCGCAGCGGCCGCCAAGCCGATCGACGATGTCCGCGGCACCGCCGCTTATCGCCGGCATGCGCTCGCGGTCATGTCGCGTCGCTGCCTTGCGTGGGCCTGGGCAACTCCTCCCCACTTGTGGGGAGGTGGCGCGCGCAGCGCGCCGGAGGGGCTTTGAGGATCGCCTGCACGGTCAACGGCCATACACGGGTCGCTGAAAACGTGTGGGTTGGGGAGAGCCTGCTCTATGTGCTCCGCGAACGATTCGGCCTGTATGGCTCCAAGAACGCATGCGAGCAGGGCGAGTGCGGCTCGTGCTCTGTCTATCTTGACGGCTCGCTCGTGTGCGCCTGCCTCGTCCTGGGAGGCCAAGCGAACGGCCGGGAGGTCGTGACCGTCGAGGGCGTCGACGCAGCCGGCGTCCAACAGGCGTTCGTCGATGCAGGCGCGGTCCAGTGCGGCTTCTGCACGCCGGGTTTGATCGTCGCCGCGCACGATCTGCTGCGGCGTGTCCCGCAGCCCTCCGACGCGCAGATCCGCGAGGCGCTGGCGGGCAACGTCTGCCGCTGCACCGGCTACGCGAAGATCATCGAGGCCGTGAACATGGCGGCGCGATGAGGGTCGGCGAAAGCGTCCACCGGGTCGACGGCCCAGCCAAGGTCCGCGGCACCTTCGCCTACTCGTCCGACCTTCATGCCGAACGCATGCTGTGGGGCTCGACGGTGCGCAGCCCGCATCCCTACGCGCGGATCACGTCGATCGACACATCGGAAGCGCGTGCGATGCCCGGCGTTCACGCGGTGCTCACTCACGAGGACGTGCCAGGCATGAAGCTCTATGGCCTCGAGATCCAGGATCAGCCCGTGCTCGCGTTCGACTTTGTCCGCTACGGAGGCGAGGCGGTCGCGCTGGTCGCGGCCGACCATCCCGAGCAGGCAAGACGTGCCGCGCAGAAGGTGCGCGTCGAATACGAGGTCCTGCGTCCGGTGACGCAAGCCGAGGACGCGCTCAGGCCGGACGCACCGCGGCTTCACCCTGACGGGAATGTGACGCGCCACGTGAAGATCAGGCACGGCGACCAGGTGGCGCGGGCCGATGTCGTGGTCCGTGGCGAGTACGAGATCGGCATGCAGGACCAGGCGCCGCTCGGACCGGAATCCGGGCTCGCGGTACCGGATGCCGAAGGTGGAGTCGACCTCTACATCGCGACCCAGTGGCTGCACGTCGACCAGCAGCAGCTCGCGAACATCCTCGCTCTGCCGCCCGAGAAGGTCAGGCTCACGATGGCCGGCATTGGCGGCGCCTTCGGCGCGCGCGAGGACCTGTCCATGCAGGCGCACGCTTGCCTGCTGGCGCTTAAGACCGGCCGCCCGGTCAAGATCTCGTACTCGCGACCCGAATCGTTTGTCGGGCACGTGCATCGACACCCGGGCCGCCTGAGCTATGAGCACGGAGCCAACACCGACGGCATGCTTGTCTATGTCAGGGCGCGGATCCTGCTCGACGGCGGCGCGTACGCGTCGAGCTCGACCGCGGTGATCGCCAACGCCTCGTGTTTTGCGGTCGGGCCTTATCGCTGTCCGAACGCGACGATCGATGGCATCGTCGTGTACTCGAACAACCCGCCCTGCGGCGCGATGCGCGGATTCGGTTCAGTCCAGAACTGCTATGCGCATGAGGCGCAGATGGACATGCTGGCCGCGGCGTTGGGCATGGACCCGGTCGAGCTGCGCATCCGCAACGCGATGGAAACGGGCACGGAGATGATCACCGGCCAGAAAATCGACGGCCCAGTCCCGGTCGCGGAACTACTCTCCCGAGTGTCCTCCATGCCCCTCCCCGCCAACGTCTCCAGGCCCCTCCCCGTTTACGGGGAGGGCAAGGGAGGGGCGGTAGGGCCCGCCGACCTCACGGCCATGCCCGGCGGCGTCTCGAACACCACCCACGGCGAAGGCATGAAGCGCGGAATCGGCTACGCCGTCGGTTTCAAGAACATCGGCTACTCGGAAGGCTTCGACGATCACTCGACCGCGCGCGTGCGGCTGTCAGTGATCGATGGAAGGCCTCGCGTAGAGGTGCATACCGCCGCGGCCGAGGTCGGCCAGGGGGCGGTGATGGTGCAGGCCCAGATCGCCGGCAGCGAGCTGGGCGTCAACGACATCGTGGTCCTCAACGCCGACACGAGAGTCGGCTCGGCAGGCTCCTCGTCCGCCTCCCGTCAGACCTACATCACGGGAGGCGCGGTCAAGGCCGCCGCCGAAGCGGTGTGCCAGCGTGTCCTAGGGTTGGCTCAGTCGGAGCTGCATCCGGCGAGCGAGCTGCGCATCGAGAACGACAACGTCGTAGGCGGAGACGGCAGGCAGATCGTTCCGCTGGCCACGCTCCTGGGTGACGCGGTGATCGAGGAGACGCGCGAGTTTCACCCGCGCGCCACGCATCGCCTCGATCCCGAGACCGGCCAGGCCGACGCCCACATGCAGTACGCCTTCGCCGCGCATCGGGCCGTGGTCGACGTCGACACCGAGCTCGGACTGGTCAAGGTCGTCGAGCTCGCGACCGCGCAGGATGTGGGCAAGGCGATCAATCCGCTCGCCGTGCAGGGCCAGCTGGAGGGCGGGGCTGCCCAGGGCCTCGGCCTGGCGGTCATGGAAGAGATCCAGGTCCAGGACGGCGTGATCCGCAACGCGTCGTTCACCGACTATCTGCTGCCGACGATCCTCGACATGCCGCCGCTGCGGATGGACATCCTTGAGCTTGGCGATCCCAACTCTCCTTACGGGCTGAAGGGCGTGGGGGAACCACCGACGATCTCGTCCGGCCCGGCGATCGTCGCCGCGATCCGGGCAGCCACGGGCCGGGACATCAGGCGCGTACCGGTGCGGCCGCACGACCTCACCCTTTGACCCTTCTCCTCAAGGCGGGGCTGCTGTTCACGGGCAGCCAGGAGATCGATAACGGCTGGGTGCTCGCGCGCGACGGGATGATCGCCGAGATCGGATCGGGTCCGCCGCCGCCCGCCGACGAGGTGATCGACGAGCCCAACTGCCTCGCCATGCCCGGCCTCGTCAACGCTCACGACCACATGTATCAATGGGCGACGCGGTGTGGGCGCGCATCGACGCCGACACGGTGCGTGTCGCTGCGCGCGCCGCTATAGCGAATTTGCTGCTCTCGGGCTGCACGCTGTCGACGGATCACCACTACGTGTTCCCGCATCGGCGACCTGGCATCTTCGAGGCGCTCATCGATGCGGCGCGTGAGCTGGGCATGCGCTTTCATCCGTGCCGCGGCTCTATGTCGCTCGGCGAGTCGCAGGGTGGGCTGCCTCCGGATTCAGTCGTGGAGAAGGAGGACGACATCCTCGCCGACACCGAGGCGGTGATCGCGCGCCACCATGATCCCAGGCCCGGCTCGATGTGCCGGGTCGTGGTCGCGCCCTGCTCTCCCTTCTCGGTCACGCCGCAGCTGATGCGCGACTCAGCGGAGCTCGCACGACGGCACGAGGTCCGGCTGCACACGCACCTGGCGGAGACGCTGGACGAGGAGCGGTTCTGCGTCGAGAAGTTCGGCATGCGCCCTTTCGAGCTGATGGAGGACCTGGGCTGGACGGGCGACGACGTCTGGTACGCGCATGCGATCCACCTGAGCGACGCCGAGGTCGACCGCATCGCGGAGGTCCACACCGGCGTGGCGCACTGCCCGTCGAGCAACATGCGCCTGGGCGCGGGCGCGTGCAGGGTCGAAGACCTGGTCCGCGCGGGCGCGCGCGTGGGTCTCGGCGTCGACGGCTCGGCCAGCAACGAAGACGCAAACCTCGCGATGGAGGCGCACCAGGCGTTGCTCCTGGCCCGGGTGCGTAACGCCTCGCCGCAGGCGCTGGACGCGCGCACCGCGTGGCGCCTCGCCACCAAGGGCGGCGCGGAATGCCTGGGTCGAGATGACTGCGGCACCCTCGAACCCGGCAAATGCGCGGACGTCGTGTGTTTCCGCGTCGACGACCTGGCTCACGCGGGAATCAAGGACCTTCTTGCCGGTCTGGCGCTCGCGCCGCCGGCTCGGGCTCAAACCGTGATCGTCAACGGTCGAGCCGTCGTGCGCGGCGGACGGCTGCTGACCGCTGACGAAGACCAAGTCGCGCGCGAGATCGCGGCTACAAGCCGGCGGCTGGCCGGATGAGCCGACCGCCGGTCGGCTCCTCTCCCCGCACGAGTGTATTGACCGTGAGGCCGCGGATCCTCTGGCCTTCATGGGCGCTGAACGGGTTTCGGTAGAGAAGGTCCTCGCGGCGCACCACGTCCTCGCGCGCCAGGTCCACGAGCCAGAGGTCTGCGTCCATGCCGGGCGCGATGTCGCCCTTGTTGGCGAGGCGGAACCTTCGCGCGATGTTTGATGACGTGATGGCCGCGATCGTCGGCAGCTCGAGACGGTCCTGGGCGAGGAGCAACTGCCGGGTTGACTGGCAGCCGGAGATGCCGCCCCAGATCCTGGTGAAATCATCACCGTGCTTCAGGTCGAGGGTGCTCGGCGAGTGGTCGGACACAACCATCTCGATCTCGCCCGCGGCGACCATCGACAGAAGGTCGTCCCGATTGCCGGCGCTGCGGAACGGAGGCGCGCACTTGCCGATCCCTCCAAGGCGCGCCAGGTCCTCTTCGGCGTAGAGCAGGTAGTGCGGGCACGTCTCGCCGCTGACGTCGACGCCGTGCAGCTGCGCTTCCTGGATCAACGTCATCCCCTGCACTGTGCTCACGTGCACGACGTGCAGGCGGCAACCCGTGTCGCGTGCGATACCGATCGCCTCTCCGATTGCCTCGAGCTCGGCCTGCGGCGGGCGGGAGCGAATGAAGTCGCCCGCTCCTGTGCCTCGCGGGGTTTGCAGTGCCGCTGGTAGCTCAGCATGGACGAGCAGGATTGAGCCGAGCTCGGCGATGCGGGCCATGCCGTCGCGCAGCGTGCCCTCGTCGCTGGCGGGGAACTCGTCGATTCCGCTGGGGCACATGAAGGCCTTGAACCCGATCGCGCCGCGCCCGACGAGTTCGCGGAGCTGGTCCAGATTGCCTGGCACCAGGCCGGCCCAGAGTCCGAAGTCGACCTTTGCCCATCGTTTCATCGCATCGACCTTGAGGTCGAATGCCTCAGCGCTCGTCGTGACCGGCAGGTTGTTGAGCGGCATGTCGACAAAGGTCGTGTAGCCGCCGGCGGCCAGGGCAGCCGAGCCATGGGCGATGTCCTCCCACTCGGTGCGTCCGGGCTCGTTGAAGTGGACGTGCGAATCGATGCCGCCGGTGAAGACATGCAGATCGGTGGCATCGATGTCTTCGGCGTCGGCGTCGAGGTCGGGACCGACCTCGGTGATACGTCCATCGACGATGGCAATGTCCGCGCGCGCGACTCCTCGCGCTGTGACCACAGTGCCGCCACGGACGATCACTCTCTGGCCAGCAGCTCCATGAAGCGGCCGAGCACGTCGATCGCGACCGCGACGTCCTCGGTCTCGACCGACTCAGCCGGGTTGTGGCTGATGCCGCCCTTGCAGCGCACGAAGAGCATCCCTATGTCAGTGATCTCCGACATGTAGACGGCGTCGTGGCCCGCGCCGCTCGGCACGTCGACGGCGCCCTCACCCCTTGCCTGGCGCAGCAGCCCAGTGATGCTCGGCGAGCACGCCACCGCCGCCCGCTCGCTGACCGGGTTGATCGCGACGCCGACCTTCTTGTGCTCCGCGATCTTCGACGCGAAGCCGAGGAGTTCGTCGCAGGCGAGTCGGCGATCCTCATCGTTGGCGCTCCGAACATCAAGTGTCAGAAAGACCTCGCCGGGGATGACGTTGGCGGCGCCGGGCCGGACCTCCAGCCTTCCAACCGTGGCCACCATGCCTTCGGTGTCCTCGGCGCGGGCGCGCACGCCGTCGACGAACCACGATGCGACGACCAGCGCGTCGCGGCGGTGTCCCATCGGCACGGTTCCGGCGTGGCCGGCCTCACCGGTGAAGGTGATCTCGAACCGGCTCTGGCCCGCGATCGCCGACACCACGCCGACCGGCAGGCCGAGCTTTTCGAGCACGGGCCCCTGCTCGATGTGGACCTCCACGTAGCCGAGCGGTCTCTCCCCGCTCCAGCGGTCGTCGGCGATCGTTGTCGGGTCGCCTCCGAACCTGCGGATCGCTTCGGCCATCGTCACACCATCACCGTCCGTGCGCCGAAGGTCGTCCTCGCCCAACCGGCCTGCGACGGAGCGCGAACCGAGGTAGGTAGAGCCGAAGCGCAGGCCTTCCTCGTCGGCGAACGCGAGCACTTCGAGCGCGAACGGCAGGCGCTCGCCCGCGTCGTGCAGCTTCTGCACCGCGGCGATCGCGACCATGACGCCGAGCGGTCCGTCGTACTTCCCGGCGTCGCGGACGGAATCGAGATGCGAGCCGAGGAGCAGGGTCCGGGTCCCGCTTCCCTCATAGCGGCCCCGCAGGTTGCCGACGTTGTCGCGGGTGACGGACATGCCCGCCTGCCGCATCCACTCGCGCACGTGCTTGTGGGCGCGACGCATCGAGTCCGACGCGAAGGGCCGTGTCAGGCGGCCTTCCTCTTCGGAGCAGGTCGCGAGCTCGTCGCACCTGTCCATCACCGTCTGCGCCAGGTTCATTCGATCGCGGTGAAGGAGATCTCCTGGGCGCCCTTCCACAGAACGAGCTCGCCAAGGTCGGCGAGCTGCTCGTTGCCCTCGTAGATGGTCGCGAAGTGGTTGCCCGCGAGCTGTCCGACTTTGCTGGCGAACAGCGTCGATCCGTAGGGGAAAAGGATCTCGGTCTCGCTGATCCCGCCCGGGTACAGGAGGAGCTGCCCCGGCGCGGGATGGCTCGTCTGGTTCTCGTAACCCAGGCCGAGCTCGAGCTCGCCCATCGGTATCCAGGCCGCCTCTCCGCTCCAGCGCGCCTGAACCAGCTGGCTCTCGAGCGGGAGCATCGACCGGAACGCTTGACAGGTCTTGGGCGCTGCCTCGTCCTCGAGCCGAGCGACGAAGCGCAGGTTGCCGATCTTGATCTCTACGTCCATTGGGCCCTAAAAGTAGCGCCGCTGCCCCGGGCAGCGGCGCTTCTCATGGACGATGTTGTGTCAGGCTCGCGAGCCTGCCATCCCGGCGGGGCTCGGGGCCCGTCGAGAGATCATGTTGAACGCGTAGTAGAGAACCGCCGTCAGCACAAACCCGACGATGAAGGTCAGGTCGCCAAGCTGCGGGTTGGCGTTCGCGAACGGCCCGTTGTAGATCACGCCGTTGTCGGAGAAGAGCCCGACTGAAACCACCAACCCGATCGCCATCGCTGCGACTCCCTGCCACCGCTGGTATTTCGTGTCGTAGAACATCGACTCGTCGCCGTAGTCGCCTTTGCGCTGCCAGTAGTCGACGAGGACGACCGCCAGCCATGGAGCGATCCAGTAGCTGATCAGGAGCAGGAAGAACTCGTACTTGCTGCCAGGGCCAACATTGGCCTGGCCGACGATGCCGATGATGTAGCCGAGCACGCCGGCCGCCACCGCGAGCAGGGCGCGGCGCTGGCGCAGCGTCATCCCCATCTCTCGGATCCCGAGTGCGACAAGGGACATGGTCCCGCTGTAGATGTTGATCGCGTTGGCGCAAACCGCGCCTACTGCGATGCACAGCAGGGTCAGGTAGTACAGGAAATCGGGCATTGCTTTCTGCAGCTGCACGGTGGGGATGTCGGTCGGGCCCCATTTGGTGCCGGCGACCGTCGCGAGCGCCGCGCCGGCGAGCTCGATCACGACGCAGGAGACGAAGACTCCCAAGGCCGCCCACAAGCCGACCATGTTGCGGTTGACCGTCGGCGGCAGGTAGCGCGTGTAGTCGGCCGCGTACGGGTTCCAGCCCGCTGCGTAGCCGAAGGTCGCGGTGAACAGCAGCATGAACCCGCCAAACTCGCCAACCCCCGGGATCGGCTTGGCGGCCAGCCCGAAGTTCGCCTTGGTGAAGATGAAGATGGTCGCCAGGGCAAAGACGACGCCGAGCAGGGGCAGCGCCCACCGCTCGAAGACATGGATGAAGTTGTGGCCCAGGGTCGCGATCGCAACCTGCGCCACGACGATGATGAGGAAGGCGATCGCGAAAGGTAGATTGAGGTTGATCAATCCGCCGAGCGCCTGGAGGGCGAACGCGCCGCTCACGCTGTTGACGATGAACCAGCCGATCGTGCCCGTGAACGCGTTGAGGCCGGCCGGCAGGATGTTGCCGAGGAAGCCGAAGGCGCCCCGGCTCTCGACCATCATGGGCACGCCGAACTTCGGCCCCCAGGACGAGACGACGAAGTGGGTCGCCGAGCCGAGCGCGCTTCCGATCAGGATCGCAAGCGCCGTCTCCCAGAAGCTCAGGCCGAAGACGGCTACACCGAGGACGCCGACGAAGACGGTCGCAAACTCGAGGTTCGGGGAAAGCCACGTCCAGAAGAGATCGATGGGTTTCCCGTGGCGCTCTTTGAGCGCTATGTACTCGACGCCGCCCGGCTCGACGGTGGCGACCCTCTCCCCGTAGTCGCCCTCCCTAACCGGTACGTGCTTTTCGACTTCCTGGACCGTCTGCATAGGCGCTTCCCCTCCCTAAGGACAACCGCCGGAAAGTACGCCCGAAGTGTAAGCGTCAATTAGCATTCCGTCGAATGCTGGATTTGCTGCTCCGCGGCGCCCGTTTGCCGGGGGAGCTCGAGACCAGGGACATCGGCATCAAAGACGGGCTCATCAGCGACCTGGAGCCGGAATCGCGGCAGTCGATCGACCTCGGCGGCGCGCTCGTCACCCCGGCCCTTGTCGAGCCTCACATCCACCTCGACGCCGTGCTCACGGTGGGCGAGCCGCGCTACAACGAGACGGGATCGCTGTTCGAGGGGATCGCGATCTGGGCCGACCGCGTCAAGAGCCTGACCGTCGACGATGTCAAGCAGCGGGTGCGCACGGTGCTGCGCTGGCAGCTCGCCAACGGCGTGCAGTTCGTGCGCAGCCACGTCGACGTGTGCGATCCGGAGCTGAAGGCGGTCCGCGCTCTGACGGAGCTCCGCAAGGAGATCGGTGATCAGATCACGCTGCAGCTGGTCGCGTTTCCTCAGCAGGGCATCATGTCGTTCGACGACGGCGAGAACCTGATGCGCGAGGCCATCGATCTCGGCGTCGACGTGGTCGGCGCCATCCCACACTTCGAGCTGACTCGCGAATACGGTGAGCAGTCGATCAAGTTTGCGTTCGCGCTCGCGGCGAACAAGGGACTGCGCGTCGATATCCACTGCGACGAGACGGACGACGACCAGTCGCGGTTTGTCGAGGTGATGGCGGCGGAGACGATCCGGCTCGGGATGGGCGGCCGGGTGACCGCCAGCCACACGACCGCGATGCATTCGTACAACAACGCGTACGCGTACCGCCTCATCAACAACCTGAAGCGCGCGCAGATGCACATGGTCACCAACCCGCTCGACAACTCCACGCTGCAGGGGCGTTTCGACAGCTATCCGATCCGGCGGGGCCACACTCGCGTGAAGGAACTGCTCGCCGCGGGCATCAACGTCTGCATCGGTCACGACTCGGTGATGGATCCGTGGTACCCGCTCGGCTACGCGGATCCGGTGCAGGCGGCGTTCGTGCTGGCGCACTACGGCCAGATGTCCGGGCACGGTGAGCTGCGGACGCTGATGGACATGATCACGTGGAATCCGGCGAGCGCGCTCGGGCTGGAGAAGTACGGGCTGCTACCGGGGTGCCGGGCCGACCTTTGCGCGTTCGCCGCGCCCACCGAGCACGATGCGATCCGGCTCATCTCGCCGCGGAAGTTGGTGCTGCGCGGCGGCAAGATCGTCGCCCGGACCGAGCCGGAACGGACGACGGTGATGTGGAACGACCGTGAGGAGCTGGTCGACTTTCTGAAGCCGGCTCGGAGCTGAACTCTTCCCCATTCATGGGGAAGTACCCGCCGCAGGCGGGGATGGGGCTAGCTGAGGGAGTAGATCCCGGGCAGCTCGCGATAGAGGCCGGCGTAGTCGAGGCCGTACCCGATGACGAAGCGGTCGGGGATGACAAAGCCGGTGAAGTCGATCTGGACCGGCAGCTCGCGTCGTGCGGGGCGGTCCAGAAGCGCGGCGACTCGGAGCGATGCGGGCTTCATCCTGCGAAACCTTCTCTGGATGGTGTCGATCGTCCTGCCGGAGTCGACGATGTCCTCTACCAGGAGGACATGGCGTCCCTCGAGTGAGCCCTCCACCATGTGGGCGATCTTCACGCGGCCGGAGGTCTTCGTCCCCGCGCCGTAGCTGGCGGCCCGCACGAACTCGAGCTCGGCCGGGATGTTGAGGGTGCGCAACAGGTCCGCCGAGAAGACGGTGGCGCCCTTGAGGATCGCGACCAGGACGAGAGGAGTGTCGATGTTCGCGTAGACCTCGGAGATCTCTCGGCCGAGCTGGCGCACTCGTTTGGAGATTCGCTCGGACGAGATCATCGCCCTGCCCGGCGCGGGCCTCGAGCCGCGGGCTCGTAGAGGAGGAAGGCGTGGATGCGATGCCACGGCGTCAGGCATTCACGGAGAGTCTAGTGTTGCGAAGATGAGGAAGGTCTATCGCGGGAAGGACATCGAGGTCAGCTTCGACCTCGATCAGTGCGTCCACATCGGGGAATGCCTGCGCGGTGATACAGCGGTCTTCCAGCTGAAGCGGCGGCCCTGGGTGCTGGCGGACGAGGCGAGCGCCGAGGTCGTGGCGCAGGTCGTGGAGCGATGTCCTAGCGGTGCGCTGCAGTACCGGCGGCTAGACGGAGGGCCACAGGAAAAGGTCGGTCCCGGGACCAAGGTCACTCCGGTGCGCGATGGCCCGCTGCTCGTCACCGGGAGGATCGAGGTCACGCGGGAGGACGGGGCGGTGGAGACGATGCCAAGGGCGACCCTGTGCCGGTGCGGTCACTCGGAGCACGCGCCGTTTTGCGACAACACGCACCTGTCGATCAACTTCCGAGCCCCCGGGCGACCGTACAAGATCCACCTCAGCGAGGTGCGGGTTCGGCTGGACCGGCCGATCACCAAGACCGAGGACCCGCGGCGCATCGACTGAAGTCCTCAGAGCGCGACCTGGGCCGGTTCAACCGTTGGGCGGCGACCTACGACCGGCACTACCTGCAGCGGAAGGTCTTCGAGCCGGTGCACAAGACACTGCTCGAGGTAGCTGTCACCGAGGCGTCGTCGGCGAAGGCGATCCTCGATGTGGGTTGCGGCACAGGTCGGTTGTTGCGGTCCGCGGAATCCTTGTTTCCGAATGCTCGGCTCGAGGGAGTCGACCCCGCGCCGGAGATGGTCGCCACCGCGACTTGACCGGATGCTGGCCGAGGTGGGTTTGGGCGTCACATCGCAGCGTCTGGTGGCGGGGTTGGGACGTCAGGTTCCGATCCTTGTCATTGGAAGGCGGTGAAGAGGGTGTGATGGGCGGGCGTGGCGGCGTTGAAGGCACGTCTGCCGTGAATATAAATTTACTGAAAATACATGGACAACCCAAACTAAAGTTCGTATAATCGCGACATGTTTGATGAACTCGTCAAGCTCGAGTCTGCGATCACCGATTTCGAGCGTGACGCCGACGACGATTTCGTCGATCCCAGGCGCCTGAGCGCCGCCATCGACCGCCTCCAGGGCAAGCTCTGCCGGGCCGTGGCGGCGGCCAAGAAGCGCAACCAGCATCTGCTGTCCGGCCAGAGCGCTTGCTCATGGGTGGCAAGGGAATGCCACATGTCCAAGACCGCCGCGGCCGATCGGCTGTGCGTCGGCAGCCAGCTCTGCTCGATGCCGATAGTGGCGGAGGCGCTGAGCTCGGGTGAGATCGGATTCCAGGCGGCCTCGGTCATCTGCCATCTGCAAGAGCGGGTTGATCAGATCGGCGCTCGCCTCGACGAGGAGATGTGGATCGGCAACGCCAAGCGCTTCTCGATCAAGGACCTGCGCGACATCGCGGCCGGAACGTGGCACGCGGTCGACCCCGAGGGCTTCTCGGCCAAAGTCGAAGACGACTTCGAGCGCCGCCAGCTCTTCATCAGCGAGAGCGGCGGCATGTACCGGCTGGACGCCTGGCTGGATCCGGTCGGGGGCACAACCCTCAAGGCAGCCATCGACTCCATGTCCAATCCGCTGGGCGCCGACGATCGGAGGACGGCCAAGCAGCGGCGCGCTGACGCGCTGGTCGAGGCCATTCACCACGCCATGGGCGCCGGCACGCTGCCCAGGCGCAACGGCGTGCGGCCGCACATCAGCATCAACACCACCATCGAAGGCCTGAAAGGCGAGCTGGGTGCTCCCGCATCAGAGCTGCAAGGCGGAATGCCGATCTCGAGCAAGACCGTCCAGCGCCTGGCCTGCGACGGAACCCTGCACCGGGTTCTCAAGGCTGACTCTGTCGTCGTTGACGTTGGCCGAGCAACGCGCAGTGTCTCGCCATCGCAGTGGCGAGCGCTCAAAGCAAGACACCGCACCTGTGCGGCCCCGGAATGCGACCGGCCGGTCAACATGACCAGCCCGCATCACATCGAGTTCTGGGCTCGCGGCGGAAGAAGCGACCTGCCCAACCTGCTCCCTCTGTGCTACCACCACCACCGACTTGTCCATGAAGGTGGATGGCAGGTGATCAGGGCCGGCGAGGGCGTGAAGTTCATAACTCCTCCCCACTTGTGGGGAGGTGGCGCAAAGCGCCGGTGGGGCGAGCGCGGGGCAGCTTAGCGGCGATAAACCTCCGAGCGCACTGAGTTTTCGGCGACAAGGCGGCCGCGATACCACACCTTCTCGGGCAGCGGCTGCAGGCGCAGGGCCTCGCTCCACGTCGGCACCGGCAACAGCTGGATGTCCGCCCGTGATCCCGGCGTCAGCCCGTAATCGCTGAGGCGCATCGCCAGGGCGGGGGCTTGGGTGACCGCGCGCAGCGCGAAGTCCAGGTCGTCCCGGGTTGTCAGGTGCGCGGCGTGGGCGGAAATCAGCGCGACCTCGAGCATCGAGCCCCGGCCGAACGGGTAGAAGCCGTCCTTCACGCAGTCCTGCCCGAACAGCACGTTCACGCCGGCCTCGCGCAGCTCGCCGATCCGTGTGGTGCCGCGCCGGATGAGACCGCGGTCGCCGCGCCCTTGCAGCACGAGATTGGTGACCGGGTTGGCGGCGATCGAGATCTCCGCACGCCGGCATTTTTCGATCACGCGCTCGGCGTAAGCGTGATCGGCGGCGGACAACGAGCACACGTGGCCCGCCCATACGCGACCGATATAACCGCGAGCCAGCGCTTCGTCGGCGACCATCTCCAGCGTCCGCACGCCCGCGTCATCGGTCTCGTCAACGTGCATGTCGATGTCCCGGTCGAAGCGCTCGGCGAGGTCGAAGCAAAATCGGACGTGCTCGCGCTGCGACGCCTCTTCCAGCTCCCAGTGCGGCATGCCGCCGACCACGTCGGCGCCGGCTTCCAGCGCCGCTTCCATCAGTTGGAAGGCGCCAGGATCGCGAATCAGCCCCTCCTGCGGGAAGGCGATCGTGCGAACCTCGGCAATGTCCCCGCAATCGGCGGCCGCGGCCATCACGCCCTCGAGCGGTACCAGGCCGCCGATGGTGTCGACGTCGACATGAGAGCGCAGACGAGTCGTGCCGAGGCGCACCGAGTCTTCGATCACCGCTCGCGCTCGCGCGCGTACGTCGTCGGCCGTGTAGCGGCGCTTGCGCTCGTGGATCGCGCCGATCGCGCCCGCCAGGGTGCCGTCGTGCTCCCGCAATTCGTCCCGGATCAGGGCCTTGTCGAGGTGGACGTGGCCGTCGATGAAGGCGGGCAATAGGAGCTTGCCGGAGCAGTCGACCCGATCCGGCACGCCCTCCGCGCCTCCCCGGCCGACCTGGGCTATGCGCTCCCCGTCGACCACGATGTCGGCCCTCGTGCCGTCGGCCAGGCGGGCATCTTGCAAAGCCCACATCGGGGGCTTACCTTAGCGCCGGGCCCGAGCCGCTGGGTCAGCGACCGGGCGTTATGGGGAGGGGAGCGCCATGGCCGTCGCGGTGAGCAAACGAGAGCGAGACGTCGTCTATCCCGAGGATCGCCTTGGCTGGCCGCAGACCATCCTCATGGGCCTCCAGCACGTGATGGCCATGTTTGGCGCCACCGTCCTGGTGCCGCTCATCCTCGGCTTCAACCCCAACACGGTGATCTTCTTCAGCGGCGTCGCGACCCTGCTCTTCCTTGTGGTCACCGGCTTCAAGGTGCCGAGCTACCTGGGCTCGAGCTTTTCCTTCATCGGTTCGGTGCTCGCGGTTCAGGGCGCCAACAACCCGAACCACGGCCTCGCTTACGCGGGCATCGTGATTGCGGGCGTCATCTACCTGATCATCGGCGGGATTGTTCACGTCGTCGGCGTGAACCCGATCCGCTTCCTTCTCCCGCCCGTTGTGACCGGCACCGTCGTCGCCGTCATTGGTTTGGCGCTCGCCAGCGCCGCGACGGGCAACTACGCGGGTGAGCCGTTCACCGCGACGGTCACGTTGCTGGCGGCCGTCGGTGCGGCCGTGTACCTCCGCGGTTTCCCGAGGTTGCTGCCGGTGCTGATCGGCATCGTGGTCGGCTATCTCGTATCGATCGTCTATCCGCCGTGCTCGGCGGCCGCGTCCGCCTGCCATATCGACTTCAACGCAATCGGCAAGGCATCGCTCGTCGGCGTGCCCTCCTTCAGCTTTCCGGACTTCAGCCAGTTCGGCACCGAACTGAGCCTGTTCTTCTTCATCCCGGTGATCCTCGTCGCCGAGAACGCCGGCCACGTCTACGCGATCAGCGGCATCATGAAGCGCGACCTCAGCCACATGCTCGGCCGCACATTCATCGGTGACGGCCTGGGCACGACGATCAGCGGCCTGCTCGGCGGCACTGGCGAGACGACCTACGCCGAGAACATCGGTGTCATGGGCATCACGCGCGTCTTCTCGATCATGGTGTTCGTGGTCGCCGCGGTCTTCGCCATTCTGCTGGGCTTCATTCCCATGTTCGGCGCGCTCGTGCGCAGCATCCCCGTGAGCGTGCAGGGCGGAATCGAGATGTATCTCTTCGGGCTCATCGCCGTGATCGGCGGCAAGATCTGGGTCGATGCGCGTGTCGACTTCTCGAAGCGCGCCAACCTGGCCGTTGCCGCGATCCCACTGGTCATCGCGGCGGGCATACCCGCCACCCAGGCGATCCCGATCCACCTCGGCGGCCTGACCCTCACGTTCAACAACCTCGGGCTGGGCGCGCTCAGCGCGATCGTCCTCTACCAGCTGTTGCGGCCCGGTCACGTGCGCGATAAGGAAAGCGAGCCGGCCGAGGTCGTCGCCACCGAGTAGGGCCCTCGAAAGCGTGGTAGAAACAAGGTGAAGTGAATCCGGGCCTGATGGCACTGCCGGCGGCTTTCGGACTCGCCGGAGCGAGCGGCCTCAACGCGACCCTGCCGCTCCTGATCGTGAGCCTGCTTGCACGACTCGGCCTGATCCACCTCGCGCCGCCGTTCGACGCTCTCAGCTCCGATATCGCTTTCTGGGGACTGCTCGTGCTCGCCGTCGTCGAGTTTGCCGTCGACAAGGTGCCGGCGCTCGATTCGGTGGGGCACGCCGTGATGCTGCCCGTGTCGGCGGCGGCCGGTGCGATCCTGTTCGCCTCGCAGACCGGAACCATCAGCTCGATGGATTCCGGGTTGGCAGTGATTGTTAGCCTGCTTGCCGGCGGCGCGATCTCGGGAACCGTGCACGTGACCAGGGCGGCGGTCCGGCCGGTTGCCAATTTCGCCTTCCTGGGTCCGCCTCTCTCCTTGATGGAGGACATCGCCTCGGCCACCCTATCGGTGACGGCGGCGTTGATTCCGATCCTGGTTCCGTTTGTGCTGGTCTTGATCGCACTGGGTGCGATGCTGCTGTGGCAGCGACGTCGCGCCACCCGACCGTCGGTGACCAGCGCGCGCTGATCGGTCATCCTTTGGCGCGTGGCGCGTGACGTCCTGAGACCGACTGCGCTCGACGAATTACGGCGGAAACTTCGCGCCGGCAACCTGGCTGAGGAGCTGCTCAAACCGGGCAAGGAGGTCGTGCTCCGCGCCGGCGATCGGAAGCTGACGCGCGATGAGCTGCGGATCGAGGCCGAGACCGTCGCGGGCGGCTTGCAAGCGTGCGGCGTCAAGGCTGGAGACCGGGTCGCCATCTACGCCGCCAACTCGCTCGAGTGGGTGAAGGCTTACCTCGGCGTGCTGCGTGCGGGCGCAAGCGCTGTGATGATGAACCCCGATTACCACTCCGCCGAAGCAGAGCACATCCTCCGCGACTCGGACCCGTTGCTCGCCATTGCGGACGCGCCGCGCGCTGTGATCGTCAACAAGCTCGGCGTCCAAGTCATCGCGCTCGCACAGCTCCCCCGTGGCGATGCACCGCCGATGCCGCGCCTCAGTCCCGAGAGCCCCGCCGCCATCCTCTACACGTCTGGGACCACCGGCCGCCCCAAAGGCGCGGTGCTCGACCATGGCAACTTTCTTGCCCAGGGACGCGGTGCGCTCGAGGTCTGGCGCTGGACGGCGCGCGATGTCCTCGTCCACGCGCTGCCGCTGTTCCACCTTCACGGCCTTGGCATGGGTCTCCATGGAACTCTGCTCAGCGGGGGCAGCGCGATCCTCGTTCCATTCACGCCGGAAAACGTCGTCCAGCAGCTCACCCATGGCGGGACGATGTTCTTCGGCGTCCCTTCGATGTATCAGCGCCTGTGCGACTGGCTCGACGAGCACCCGACCGACCTGTCGCACGTGCGGGTCTTCGTCTGCGGGTCGGCGCCCCTGCCGCCGGCCCTGTTCGAGCGCTGCGAGCGGCTTCTCGGCCAGCCTCCCATCGAGCGATACGGGATCACCGAAGGCGGCATCGTCGTGACGAACCCCTACGACGGGCCGCGGCAGCCGGGCCGCGTCGGCTATCCGTTTCCCGGGGTCGAGGTCAGGCTGGGCGAGCTGGACGAGGTGCTACTCAAAGGCGGCCAGGTGTTCCAGGGCTACTGGCGCAATCCGAACGCGACCAAAGAGGCGTTCACGCCCGACGGTTTCTTCAAGACCGGCGACGTCGGCGAGATCGCCGAGGACCGCATGCTCGCGATTCGCGGCCGGATCAAAGAGCTAATCATCACCGGCGGCTTCAACGTCTACCCGCGCGAGGTCGAGCTCGTGCTCGAAGCGCACCCCGCCGTCCAAGAGGTCGCGGTCGCAGGTCTGCCGAGCGACAAGTGGGGAGAGCAGGTCACGGCCTTTGTCGTCCCTTCAGGCTCCGCGCCTGTAATCGAGAGCGAGCTCATCGCGTTCGCTCAGGAGCGCCTCGCGTCCTATAAGTGTCCCAAGCGCGTCATCACGATCGACAAGCTGCCCCGTAACGCGATGGGCAAGGTGCAGCGCTCGGTCCTTACCGCAACGAAACCCTCGTGAGATTCCTCGATCTCACGCAGGACTTTTCGCTGCACACCCCGGCCTTCGCGGGCTATCCGGGCCCGGCGATCCGTTGGATCAAGAGGCTGGCGTTCGAAAAAGCCGGCGGCCAGGAGATCACGATGACCCTCCACGTCAGCACGCACCTCGACGCCCCGGCGCACTTCATGACCGGCGGCAAGTTCATCGGCGACCTGCCGCTGGATTTCCTGATCGGTCCCGCCGCGGTGGTCGACCTCGAACGGCTCGGCCTCGGCGACTACGACCTGTACGGACCCGAGCATTTCGAGCGCTGGGAGAAGGACACAGGTCTGCGCATCGAGCGCGGCGACATCCTGGTCATCCACACCGGCTATCACCGCCATTATCCGGAGAACTGGACCGACCGCTCGCACCTGGATGAGACGAAGTACTTCATCCGTCATCCCGGTCCCACGCGCGCGTTCGCGGAGTGGGTGCTCGACCGCGGCGTGCGCTGGATCGCGCTCGATGCCGGCAGCGCGGACCACCCCATGAATACGGTGATTCGCCGCATCCGCGCCGATGAGGCGGAGGAGGCCGAGAAGAAGCTCGGGCGCAGTCTGGATGAGATCTTTCCGAAGGCCGACTACCAGATCATGCACACGCTGTTGTTTCCGCACGACGTGGTGCACATCGAGAACCTCGGCGGTCAGATCGACGAGGTCCTCGACCAGAAGATCCTCTTCGGCTGTTTTCCGTGGCGCTTCCAGGGCGGAGAGGCGGCGCTTTGCCGCGCCGTCGGGATGCTCGAAGAGTGAAGCCGCCACCCTTCGCCTATCACGCGCCCGGCTCGATCGACGAAGCGTGCAACCTTCTCAGCACGCTCGAGGACGCGAAGGTGCTCGCCGGCGGCCAGTCGCTCATTCCCCTCCTCAACTTCCGGCTCGCGCGGCCGCAGCACCTCATCGACATCAATCGCATCGCGGGCGTGGATCGGATCTACGAGCGCGATGGCGGCGTGGCGGTTCAGGCCCTGGTCCGCCAGGCGGCGGTCGAAGACTCGGACGTCGTGGCGCGCGTCTGTCCTCTGCTAACCGATGCGATTCGCCTGGTCGCCCACCGCGTCATCCGCAACCGGGGCACGGTTTGCGGCAGCATCGCCCACGCCGACCCGGCCTCCGAGCTGCCGGCGGTCTTGCTCGCGCTTGGTGGAAGCGTGGTAGCAAAATCGACGCGCGGCGAGCGGGTCATCGGAGCCGGCGCGCTATTCGCCGGCGTTTTCGAAACCACGCTTGCACCTGACGAAGTCCTCGTCGAGGCATGGTTCCCTTCCTCCAGCAAGCCTTACTCGGTGATCGAAGAGTCGCG
>Ga0209058_1001055_pt1 | contig 23598 bp, 16 predicted proteins | sample GraSoiAngelo_147_FD_185904 | JGI IMG/M metagenome (GOLD analysis project Ga0209058, IMG submission 185904) | Grasslands soil microbial communities from the Angelo Coastal Reserve, California, USA - 14_1009_05_40cm (SPAdes) (version 2) | ecosystem: Environmental > Terrestrial > Soil > Grasslands ... | reverse complement strand
TCTGCAGTTCTGCGGCACGTAAACGTAATTGTGGCGCTTCTCAATCCGCGCACGGCGTCGACCACATATCGATCTCATGTATGCCCCTTTCCGCGGCTATGTAACGCATGCTCGCTTCCGGAATGTGGCGAGCGTTCGTAAGCCGTTGAATTCAGGTTTTGAGGTGAAATGAAATTAAGGACTTAGGCTTCTGGTCGGATTCGGTTCTTTTGCGGCCAGGTGTACGAAAATTTGACACCTGTTAAAGAGAGAGGGGGAAGCGATCGCAGACACTTAGAGCCGCGTTGCGGCGGTTTTGATGTCGCCGGCTCTTTTATTCCATCGAATTAACGGAGTGTCATATGCGTGACCAGAGCCTGGCCGGCCATCCGTATTCCGCGTTCATCGCCGGCCGCATGACAGAACCGTTCAGCACAAGCCACCAGCGGAGATACCCGCGACGCTTCGGATCAGCCGTAAAGCGTAACGTGGAGTTTCGATAAAATGCGCGAATCGATCCGCGATTTCTTTTCCGGAGGTCCTGATGGCATTTCCGAAAAACTTTACTGAACTCATCGGCGTCCGGCTGCCCATCATTCAGGCGCCGATGGCAGGCTCCTCAGATGCGGAGTTGGTCATTGCAGTGTCGGAGTCCGGAGGCCTGGGCTCGCTGCCCTGCGCAATGCTGAATGCGGCCAAGGTACGTTCAGCTTATCGGCACATCCGGCAGCGAACAACTCAGCCGGTGAACCTCAAGTTTTTCTGCCACCGCGTACCATTGGTAGATCACGAACGCGAGCGCCGTTGGCAGGAACTTTTGGCGTCGTACTACACAGAGCTTGGCATTGATCCATCCGCGCCGCTGGCTCTTCCAAATCGCAAACCGTTCGACGAGGCGATGTGCGATGTTTCTCAAGGGCTTGAGGCCGGAGGGCATCGCGGCATGTTCCTCGCAAAAGATGTCGCATGCCAAGTCGGAACCATCGCTCTGACGCCGCAGATTGTTGATGCGGTCAAAGTCCCCGTCATCGCGGCAGGAGGAATTGCCGACGCCCGCGGTATTGTAGCCGCCTTTGCACTGGGTGCGTCAGCCGTACAGATCGGAACGGCTTATCTGCGATGTCCCGAATCTCGCACATCGGCTGTGCATCGCAGAGCTCTCGAACATGCTCGCGAAGATCAGACAGCCGTGACGAATGTAATCACAGGAAGACCGGCGCGCGGCATCATTACTCGTCTTATCCAAGAGCTTGGGCCGGTGAATCCGCTGGCACCAGAATTTCCGCGCGCCGCCGATGCGATGGCCGCCTTACGGGCGAAAGCAGAGCAGCAGGGATCGGGAGACTTCTCGCCACTGTGGTCAGGTCTTGATGCTGGAGCTTCAGGCGAAGGGTTGCCACAACATCAATTTTGTTACGCCGGAACATGTAGTGCGGCAGATTATCGAGGCATTGGCGATTGCTGTGGATAGCGGGTTGCGAGTTCCCATCGTGTACAAGACGAGTGCTTACGATGCGCTCGAAAAGCATCGAATTGATGAGGGTCGCAAGTTTCGTCAAATCTTGAGACCCTCACCCTACCCTCTCCCAGAGGGAGAGGGTGTAGATTTTCTCGTGTCAGAACTCCAGCCGCAGCGCGAACTGGATCTGGCGCTCGCGGTTTGCCGTCGATGGAATGACTCCGGCCGAGCCGGCAATCTCATTGCCCTGGAAAATGATCAACTGGGGGTATATGAAGTTCGCATGATTGAGGACGTTGAAGGCCTCGACCCGGAACTGCATGTTCAGCCTCTCCTTCAGAGGAATCCGCTTGAACAACGAGGTGTTCATGTTGAAGAAACCGGGTCCCCGAAGCGCGCCGCGCGCGACGTTTCCGTAGGTCCCGGCGAGCGGCAGCACGAACGCGTTGGGATCCAAGTAGTGGCCGGATTTCTTGAACTCGCCCACACCCAGAACCGCATTGCCTTTGAAGTTGGGATTCCAGTTGGGCACATCCGGATTGCGGCCGTTTCCGTCGCCGGACCGGTTGGAGCCAACCAGAGGCGTAATGGGAAAGCCGCTCTGCACACTGACGATGCCGTTCCACTGCCAGTTGCCGATCAGTTTTTCCACCCAGCCGGTGGCCCCGCTGCCGAAAGCTTTTCCGGACCCAAACGGCAACTGATAGAGGAAGTTGGTGCTGAACAGGTGATCTTGGCTGTAGGACGCAATTCCCTTGTTGAGCTTCAGATTGTACCGATTCAGGACAATCGGCGGCTCATTCTGATGCTGGCCGGAGAGCAGGCCGGAATTCATATCCAGAACTTTGGAAAACGTGTAACTGGTTCTAAACGTCAATCCGGACCGGGCGCGCTTGGTTAGCGAGACAGTCCCTCCGTGGTAGCTGCTGGTGCCAAAATACATCCAGGTTTGACCCGAGCCGACATAGCGGTTCGGACGCGTTGCGCCTGCCGGGATGTAGTCGACTCCCTGAGGGACCATATTCCACTGAGTTTGCGCGAGGGTTCCCCCGGCGAGGCATCCCGCGGGATTTTCACACCTCAACGGCAGAATAGTATTCATATCCGTTGCGGCCGGAAGGTGATAGGACTGGCTGCCCACATAACTCACTTCCAGCGCGAGTTCTTGCGTGATCCCGCGTTGCACCTCCAGGCTCCATTCCTGAGTCGTCGGAGTGTGCAGATCGGGATCGACACCACCGGGCGCATAGATGGAACAGGCCGGCGACACCAACGGCGACTCGGCGCTGCAACTGGGCGCGCCCGGCGAGTCGCTGGGCAGCGGGCCGTTTCTGAGGATTGTCAAAAGCGGTGTATTCGGGATCACCAGCCGCACGTTGAACGGAGGATTGGAGTTCATCCGGTTCGCGAGATTATCCTGGAGGTCGTTGTGGACCCCAAAGCCGGCCCGCACCGCCCAACGTCCCGTGCCGGTCGGATCCCACGCCAAGCCCACGCGCGGCTGCAAGAGCGCGCGGGCATTGTTCCGAATGAATACCGACTGGCCCACGTTCGGTTGCGTGAGGATGAACCCGGCCTGGTCATAGCGGTAATTGGCGCCGCGCCCGTTGACTTCATTCCATCCCGTGGTCATCTCGTCCCGCAGGCCCAGGCGCACCGTGAGATTCGGGCGGAGCTTGAATTCATCCTGGAAATACCAGGCCGCTTCCGTGGTGCGGAAGTTCAACGGAACCGGACCCGGGGCCGCCTGCAATTGGGTCGGCCGGTCCTGGAGCATGTCCAGCAAGGTGCGATAGGTGAGCGTGCCCGCGTTATTCTGAACCGATGAAAACACGCCTTGCTGAACCGATTGGAACCACACGCCCATGCTCAAGTTGTGACGCCCTTTCGTCAGGCGCAGGTCGTTGGACCCGGTGAAGTTCTGTCTAGAACTGTTCAGGGGGTTCTGGCCGTTGGCCGAAGTGAAGGTCGACGCCTGGGCCGTGGACGTGCCGCCTCCAATGATCAACGCGCCCGGATTGTTTCGGTTTCCTCCTTTCAGAAAGAGCAGGCTATCGGGGAATGGCTCGCCGGGAACTGCATCCTGGTCTGCCCAGGCGCGGGCCCATCCAAACGACGCGGTATTCACCACAGTGGCGGAGAAAATATGCGTTTCTTGTCCGCTGAGTGTATAGAGAGCGTTGGATTGCCTTTGGACCATAACCGGATTCGCCTGCGGATCGGCCCGGTTCCCCCTGTCCGCGTTGAAACTGGCCGAGATCGAATCCTTCGTGGACAAGTTGTAGTCACCCCGTGTCAGTCCGAAATCTTCATTTACGGGCCGCCAGGGATTGGTGTAACTGTAGGCGGAGCCGGTGGGCAAGCCGTTCTGAAGCAACTCCGGGCCATTGGGCGCCGGCCAGTACCGCATAAACGGCAGAATGCCCGGCACCAGATTTGGAGCGGGGACGTAGGCGCCGCGGTTCGGGCAGGCTGCTCCCGGAACAAGGTAGCACGGAATCAAGCCCTGCCGGGCCTGCGCGCTGGGGACAATGGCGGTGGTGTCGTCGTTTAAGCGTTCCCGGAACCCTTCATAAGTTCCGAAGATGAAGATTTTGTCCCGGACAATCGGGCCGCCCAGCGAGCCGCCAAATTGGTTCCGCTTGAACGGTGGGGCGCCTTCGGTGGTACTGAAAAAGTTCCGGGCGTCCAATTTGTTGTTGCGCAGGTATTCGAATAGGGCTCCGTGCCACTGGTTCGTTCCCGAAGTGGTGACGACGGTGACCTGTCCGCCCGATCGTTTGCCATATTCGGCGCCATAGGTGTGCCCGAGGACGTTGTATTCCCGCACGGCGTCCACGCCAAGCAACTGGTCGCTCATCCCATTCGGCGCATTCGCAGTACCCTGCGAGTTGGTGCCGACGTAGTCCATTCCGTTGATCGTCCAGCGATTGGTTTCCTGCCGCTTGCCCGATATCGAATACGCCGGCCCGCCGGCCGCAGTGTTCGACCGGTTATCATTGACGGTCGTGTTGAGCACCAGAAGGTCGTTGAAGCTGCGGCCATTCAACGGCATGTCCTTGATCTGTTTCTCGTTGATCAATCCGGAGACGGAATTTAGCGTCGTGTTCACGATCGGGATCTCTTCCGTCACCGTTATTTTCTCGGCGAGGTCGCCGACATCCAGCGTTAGATTCACCACCGCTTCCTGTGCCACAACCAAAGTGATGCCGCTCCGCACCTGTTGCCTGAAGCCTGGTTTTTCTGCCGTCACTTCATAGGAGCCCACCGGAAGTTGCGGCATCGTGTAGCCGCCTTCCTCATTGCTTTGAACCGTGCGCGTCAACCCGGTCTCGACATGCTTAGCAGTAACAGTCGTTCCGGGTATCACGGCTCCGCTCGTGTCACGCACGAAGCCTGAGATCGCTGCTGAAAAATTTTGTCCATACACCAAACCACCCGCCAATACGATTACTCCAACAATCCCGATTAGCGTTGTGGTCAGCCTCGTGAAATCTCTTTTTCTGCGATTGACCATAACTCTTCTCCCTTTAATCGGCGATAACACACTTGATCCCACAACCGTGCAAATGAGAACGGGAAGAATGATCATTGATCATTTTTCAGTTCTTATTGCCGCAGGCCGCAGATATTTCAGCGGCTAAAGCCAGTTGAAAAACTTTTCGTTTCAGCACGGCTGAAAAGCCATGCACGGTGGGATACCCCACCCCCCAAAATGCTCCGAAACCTAACGGTCCCCTCGTACAGTGTCGTTTTTATAATGTCCAGACTCTACGCCAGTTTCCTGAAGTCGTCAAGTTTGGGTCCGGTTGATGTCGTTAGCACGCGAGTTGGCCGCTTTTGACCCGCTAGAGGGAGACGCTCCAGCCGGAGGACGGCGGGTGGCAAGCCGCCGAGATTCTGGGAATCGGCGATCGAACGATGCGGCGGTGGAAGTGAGTACCGCCAGGAGAAACGGAACGGATTTTGGCGCTTTACCGCGACAGGTATTTCGATTTCAACGTCCGCCGTTTTTACGAGAAGATCACCGCGCAACACGGCGTGACGCTCAGCTCACGATTAGAAAGATGCTCCGCATATATCCTCCTCCGAGCGTTTCAAGCACACGATACCCGTAAACCTGAGCGCAGTCACTGTCTGATATACTGGCCCGGTTTGTAAGGCTGTTTCAGGATCAAGAGGAGGCTGAATGCCCAGACGCATCGTTATCGCATCATTGGTGAATTGCTTTATCCTTTTGTCGATCGCTTCGAGCGCCCTGGCGCAACAAGCCGGTCAAGGCGCCGCGCCGGCGGAACGGCGCCGGCCTGGTCCAGCGCCTCTGTTTTTCAGGGAGGACTGGAAAACCGTACCCGGTCTGCCGGTCGAGCATCCGGTGAGTCAGGCTGCAATTGCGAACCCGAATCTGGAGCTGAAGTTATATGGGGCGGCAAGTAAGGATATTCAGGAAAATGGTGCCCCGAACAATGAAGCGAATCCACTACATGTGTGGACGGGCCTTTGCGAGGGACCCTGTGCCCTGACCTTCCGCGACAAGAGCAATTATGTCGACCTTACCGGCGCTGCGAAAATCCGCTGGAACATCAAAGTGTCAGGTTTCCACCAGGTGCGGCCGCTGATCAAACTGGCGGACGGTACCATGCTCGTCGGGGATCATACGGATGGGACCGTTTCCGACTACCATGTCTATGAATTCTCGATCGGCGACGTTCGCTGGATAAAGATCGATCCGAACAAGGTCTGGACACGCGGCAATCTGCTCGAAACCGTAGACTTGGGCAAAGTAGATGAAGTCGGTTTCGCGGATCTGATTCCAGGCAGCGGCCACGGCGACGGCGGCTATGTGGACGTCGGCTGGGTCGAAGTCTACGGCAAACCGGTGAAGCGCGACGCCGCGACATCGAGTCTGCGACAGTAGATCGCTGGCGGTTTGAACTGTGGGGGCGGTCGTAGAAGGTGTGAACGAATTGAAGAAATGTTGCATGTGGAGTATTCCCCTCCTCTGCGAGGAGGGGAATAGTCTGCGCGAGTTCAATTCGTTCACATCTTCACAGACCGCCGGCTACAGTTACTCGCTCGTCAATCTGCAAACCGCTACTTCCCCGCCAGGAATTTGTCCACGATGGCGAGAAACTCCTTTGTGTTTTCCTCGTTTGGATAGTGTCCCGCTCCAGGAATGGTCACGATTTGGACTTGAGGCAATGCTCGCTTCAATTCTCCCTGTGTTTCAGCCGGAACGATCGTGCTTCGGCCGCCCAATATATAAATGATGGGAGCCTTGATTTCGCGGACGAAGCGCCACAGCTCCGTGGGCACGAAGCCGTTACCTATCGCCGGATCACGTTTCCAAACGATGCGGCCATCGGCGCGCGGCTTCGATCCGTAGTGAGTGTAGGCTCGGAGGATCTCGTCGGGCGTGCGAGAATTGCCTGCCTTCAGATTCGCAAAGAGTTCTTCTTCGGAGACCCATCCGGTTTCATCTTCCCGTTTGACACGCGAGGTGAAACCGTCTGCGATTTCGCGCGGGCGCTCAGGTCCGACATCTTCCGAGATAACGGCAGTCACCAATTCCGGATGTAATCCCGCGAATACCTGTGCAACGCGGCCGCCGGTGGAGTTTCCCCAGATCACAATATTCCGCAGATGAAGTTGTTCCGCGAATGCTTCAATGTCTCTGGTGTAGTCCTCAACCAGATAGGCACCTTTCGGGTCCCATCCCGAATCGCCGTGGCCTCGCATGTCGATGGCCATGACGTGATACTTCCCCGTGAAATGCGGTGCGATGTGATCAAACGTGTGGGCCACGCGTCCGATGCCGTGCAGCATAATGAGCGGCGGCTTCCCTTCCGCTCCCCAATCGAGATAATGAATCCGCAACCCATTCACGCTAACGAACCGGTCTGCGGGCCGTGCGAGCTGCGGACTCTGGAACATACTCATCAAAAGCACAAAGGAAAGGCCGAGTTTCATCTTTTTTGCTCCGTATTGCCCAACGCGAAAACGAATATCCCATTACCGGAGTTGGGACGCTTGATTTCGGGAGCCAATTCCAGGGGGATCAGGGTGGACCAACTGCCTCCGCCCAGCCCGGCCGGCATGGCTACGTATTGTTTCCCTTTGGCGAGATACGTAATCGGAAAACCCTGCGCGGAGGTGGGAAGGCGCGTCTGCCACAGGGTCTTTCCAGCCGTGGCATCGTAAGCATACATGTGGCGGTCCCAATCCCCGCCAAACACGACGCCACCTGCTGTGGAAAGCGCAGCCGTATTGGATGGAGACGGTGTGCGCTGGCGCCATAGCACTCTTCCTGTTTGGCTATCCATCGCGAGGAACTCGCCGAGATTTCCTCCGGACTCCGGGTGTTTGTAGTCCGCGCGCTTCACGGGGCCTGTGCCGCCTTTGCCGACAACCTTTTCAACAGGCCCGAACGTTCCTTTCTCGCAGTTCAGATTCATCGGAATATAGAACGCACGCGTTTGCGGGTTGTAGGACATAGCGCGCCAGCTCTTGAATCCTGCGGTGCTCGGACACATTTCCAGCTCAACACCCAATTGCGGGATTTTGCCGGGAAGGTATGTCACTTTCCCGGTCTGCGCATTCACTTGAACGATCGTCTGATAACCAAGGTCCGTCGCGTGGATGAATTGCCCGTTCGTTCGATCGAGCTGCCAAAGGATTCCGAGTTTCCCCATTTTGAAAAGCGACTTCCGTCCACCGGCATCGACGAGGATGCTCTCAAAAACTTCGTCCATGTCTTGCGTTTCGCCGGGAAGGTGCTGGTAATACCACTTCATCTTTCCGGTATCCGGATCAAGCGCCAGCGTCGAGTTCGTGTAGAGCGCATCGCCGTCGGTGCCACGCGCCACTCGGGCCCAGGGCTTGGCCTGTGCAGTGGCCCAATAAACGAGGTTGGTTTCGGCATCGTAACTGCCCGGAATCCACGCATCGCCGCCGGCCCGAAATGTCAGCGGGAGATCGCCCCAGGTATCGCCGCCGGGTTCGCCGGGCCGGGCGATGGTAGACGTACGCCAGACTTCCTTACCGGTCGCCGCGTCGTGAGCACTGATGAAGCAGACGTCTTCTTTGTATCGCGTGCAGCCCGACATGCCCGCGATGACTTTGCCGCGCACGACGATCGGACCGGACGTATACCCATAGCCCAATTCGGAGTTGGCGACTTTCGTGTCCCACACGAGTTTTCCCGTACGCGCATCCACAGCAATGATGTGAGCGTCACCGGTAGTGGCAAATATCTTGTCGCCGAAGATGGCAATATTCCTTTGAATACCTCGGCTGGCGTCGCTTCCCTCAGCGGCCTTTGTGGCAGCGGGACGATACTGCCAGATCAAATCCCCAGTCGCAGCATCGAGCGCTTGAATGACGCCCCGGGGGTTTGGCAGGTACATGATGCCGTCGTAGACAAGCGGCGTGGCTTCATTCGCGCCGGTATCGTCCATCGCCCAGGACCAGGCGAGCTGGAGCTGGGTCACATTCTGCCGGGTAATTTGATCAAGCGGACTGTAGCCCCATGCATTATCAGTGCGCCTCCAGTTCAGCCAATCCCCCGGCGCCGGATTCCGCAGCATGGCCTCGGTCACTGGGCGAAATTCTTTGACCTGCGCGAAAAGCAGCAAGCCGCCGGCGAGTACCGCAAGCGGTAGCAACAATAGCCGAAATTTCATATGTTCTCTCCTAGTTTCCTTACTGTAGCGGCGCTCCGCGGCGGTGATGCACGGAGGGGAATAACGCACCAGCGTAATTCGTTCACATCTGCATAGACCGCCACAGAAAGCCCCCTTCTCATTTCGTCCACTCCCTGCGCATGCCCGCGCGATCGACTTCTTCACCACGCAAGTAAACCTTGTAGATCTTCCGCGTGTTGGCGATGTTCTCCAGAGGATTTGCATTGAGCACGACGAAGTCGGCGCTCTTGCCGGGCGCGACCATGCCAAGCTGATCAAGCTTCAGCGTCTCGGCCGCAAGCCGTGTTGAGGCCAGAATCACTTCGGATGGCTTCATTCCCGCTTTGGCGAGAGCATCCACTTCCCATATCGCGTGCCAGCCCATGGTGCGCGACGGATCGCCGGCCGAGTCACTGCCCAAAACAACTCGAGCCCCACCCTCACGGATTTTCTGCAGGTTCCGAACCTGCAGATCCCAGGACCTGCGTGTGTTGGCGAGCACCTCAGGCTTTCGATTGGAGAACTGGTTCTCCAGCCGCTTGATCTCGCCTAGCGGAATCGTTTCGTGAAGCAGCGGATCGTCGAGCCATGCCGGCCGGCCCGATTCCATGGAGCGGCTCGTGACTCCCAGGTTTGGCGTTACAAACACGCCGGGATGTTGCCTCAGCAGTTGCAGAAACTCGTCGTCGATTTCCTTGTCGCGAACCAAATGGGTGAAGCCTTCAATCCCCGCGCGAAGCAAACCCTTGGCGTCTTCGAGGTCGAACACGTGTGCGATCGTCCGCAGATTGTATTTATGAGCTTCGTCGACGGCCGCTCCGTACAGTTCCGGAGTAAGCTTTTTCTGCGTGTGGTTTCGATCGTCCACCCAAATCTTAACGAAGTCCGGACGATGCGGCGCCAGATCGCGCACGGCCTGCCGGGCCTGCTCGACAGTTGTGACGACATACGGCACATCATTTCGCGCCGCGTCGTTCGGCCCGGATCCCGGCCACGCCAATCCACGCCCAACCGTCCGAAACAGCGCTGCTCCCGGATGGACTTCTTCACGCAATTGATAAGGCAAATCGCCGAAATCGGTTCCCATACTGATGGAGGCGGCGAATCCGTGATAGGCGTAGCGCTTCAGATGATCGAGGAGATTCTCGCGATTGAAATTCGCTTTCGACATGCTTCCGTCCAGCTGGTTGAGAAATCCGAAATGGCTATGGACATCAACCAGCGCCGGAATGACGGTCTTACCGGTTAGATCGATTCGTGCCGCGCCGGGAGGAGCTTGAATTTCGCCCTTCCTGCCGACACTCGTGAAACGGTCGTTCTCCACGACGAAGGCCGAGCTTTCTATCGGCGCCCCGCCGTCGCCCATGATCAGCCGCGCGCCTTCGAATAGTGTCGCCTTGTGCGTTTGTCCCCACGCCACAAAGGAACACAGAAGGATCAGCGTGGCAATCAGTAGTTTTAGTGCGGACATAATTTCGTCCTCCGAAACCGGCCAAAGGATCTTCGCCGCGAATTCTACCCCGCGTGGCGGGGCCAGTGCCATAAAATCGCCGTCGTTCGAGCCAGCGATCGAGCGTAGTAACTGTAGCGGGGGGCTTGGCTCGGCGTTGGCCGCGGAGGGAACCTTTTTCCGTAATGGAAACGGGCTCGCGCTTCGCGCCACCCCGTCTGCGCTTCGCTGCGCTCAGCGCATCCACCCCTCCTCTGCGCGGAGGGGAATAATCGAGTACAATCCCAGAACATGATGACTTTCACCTTAGCTCTATTTCTCGCTTTGGGCGTCGTCGCGCAAAACGCCCCGGGCGCGCAGCCGCGGCCGCTTCAGGGCTTCTCGAGGGAGGGCGCCGATCGTCAGCGTGCGCTGGAAAAGCAGTTCGATTCGTTCTTAAAGAAAGACGAAGCACGCGATTGGATGAAGCGGCTATCGGCCCGGCCGCATCACGTGGGATCTCCCTACGCTAAGGAGAATGCGGATTTCATTGCCGGCCTGTTCCGCTCCTGGGGATATGACACGGAGATCGAACGCTTCGACGTTCTGTTCCCTACCCCGAAAACCCGCATTCTCGAAATGACGGGGCCGGAAAAGTTCATCGCAAAACTGGAAGAACCTGTACTCAAAGAAGACGCCACCTCGGGACAGAAATCCGAGCAACTGCCCACGTACAACGCGTATTCGATCAATGGTGATGTCACGGGACAACTGGTCTACGTGAACTACGGTATTCCTCAAGATTACGAAGCGCTCGAGCGCCGGGGCATCGATGTGAAAGGCAAGGTCGTGATCGCCCGCTACGGCGGTTCCTGGCGCGGCATCAAACCCAAGGTTGCAGCCGAACATGGCGCGATCGGCTGCATCATCTATTCCGATCCGCGCGATGACGGTTACTTTGCGGGTGATGTTTATCCGAACGGCGCGTGGCGAAATGAGAACGGCGCACAACGAGGATCAGTCGCCGACATGCCGCTGTATCCAGGCGACCCTCTAACGCCGGGCGTCGGCGCGACTCCAAATGCAAAGCGCCTCGACATCAAAGACGCGCAAACGCTCACCAAGATTCCGGTCTTGCCCATCTCTTATTCGGATGCCCTTCCGCTGTTGCGGTCTCTCGAAGGGCCTGTGGCGCCCGCTCAATGGCGCGGCGCGTTGCCGATCACCTATCACGTCGGTCCGGGCAAGACGACCGTTCATCTGAAGCTCGAATTCGATTTCAAACTCGTTCCTGCATACGACGTGATTGCGCGTCTTCGCGGCAGCGAGCGTCCGGACGAATGGGTGATTCGGGGCAATCATCACGATGCATGGGTGAACGGCGCCGAAGATCCCATCAGCGGCCTCGTCGCGCTGCTCGGAGAGGCGCGGGCAACGAGTGAGCTGGTGAAATCCGGTTGGCGTCCGAAACGGACGATTATCTACTGCGCCTGGGATGGCGAAGAACCCGGCCTGTTGGGCTCAACCGAATGGGCGGAGGCTCACGCCCAGGAACTGCAGCAAAAAGCGGTCGTCTACCTGAACTCGGACGGAAACTCGCGTGGTTACCTGAGTGTGGGAGGCTCACACACGCTCGAACGATTCGTGAACGACGTCGCGCGCGATGTGATCGACCCCGAGAAAGAAGTTCCGGTCGCTGAACGCTGGCGCGCCCGGCGCATTCTGAACAGCAATGGCGACCTGCGCCGGGAAGCGCGCGAACGGGCCGATGTTCGGATAGACCCTCTGGGATCCGGTTCCGATTACACGCCATTCCTGCAGCACCTCGGAATTGCCACGCTGAACATCGGCTACGGTGGCGAAGGCGAAACCAGCGGCGTCTATCACTCCATCTACGATTCGCTCGATCATTACCTTCGTTTCGCCGACCCCACATTCGATTACGCCATCACCCTGAGCAAGACCGGAGGCCGCGCCGTCCTGCGATTCGCGAACGCGGACTACTTGCCGTTGAGCTTGGGGAGTCTTTCCGATACCGTTTCCCAGTACGTCAAGGAAGTGATGAAGCTTGCCACCGACGAACGCGACGCGATCGCCGAACGCAATCGACAGATCAGCGAGAAGACGTTCGACATCGTGGATGACCCGGTGCGGAAACTCGTGGTTCCGAAGCCGGAGACTCCGGCGCCGTTCATCAACTTCGCACCGCTCCAGAATGCGCTGTCGCGGCTGGAAGAGAGCTGCCGCAATTACGACAACGCCATGAGGGATGCCGTGGCCACCTCCCGCCTGCAATTGCCCGATGTCCAGCAGGCGCTCGACGATGCGCTGCGCCACGTCGAGCTGGCCATGATCACCGACCGCGGCCTGCCTCGGCGTCCATGGTTCACCCATCAGATCTATGCTCCCGGCTTTTACACCGGTTACGGCGTGAAGACGTTACCTGGAATTCGTGAAGCCATCGAGCAGCACAATTGGAACGAGGCGAGCGAGCAGATTGTCGTTGTTGCGAATACGCTCGAACGAACTGCTGCCCAGATCGACCGCGCGCGAGCGGTGATGGTGAGATAGGGGAAGGGGCGCACACCTGAATTCCTGAATTCGCCGAAATTGGGAATTCAGGTGTGCGCCCCCCTCCAAATTCCTTGTCAGCCTTGCCCCGACCGCACTACAGTATTCCTCCATGGGCAAATCCAAAGCGAAGAAAAAGATTTCCCGGCGGAAATTTCTGAAGGGAACTGGGGCGGCGCTCGCGGTTGCGACGGCAGCGCCGAAAATCGAAGCACAAACGCCAGCGGCTGGTGTTGGCACGGATGCGGTTCCTCGATCGGTGATACGGGTTACGGTCAATGGAACCGATCGGCGCATCGAGGTCGAAGACCGCTGGACGTTGGTCGAGCTTCTCCGCGATCACCTCGGCTTGACGGGGACCAAGATCGGCTGCGACCGAGGCGAATGTGGGGCCTGCACGGTGTTGCTCGACGGCAAGCCTGTGTACTCGTGCAGCAATCTTGCCGTGTGGGCGGATGGCCGGTCCGTCGAAACAGTGGAAGGTCTTGCGCAAAATGGGCGCCTCGATCCGCTGCAGCAGGCCTTTATCGATCACGATGCTCCGCAGTGCGGCTTCTGCACGTCAGGCCAGCTCATGAGCGCGAAAGGACTCTTGACGCGCAATCCGCAGCCGAGCGCGGACGAGGTACGCGCCGGCATGACAGGAAATCTCTGCCGCTGCGCCGGTTACAACCACTACGTCGAAGCGGTGTTGGCTGCAGCGACGCGCAGCGCAAGCCCGACAGGGCGAGGAGGTTCGCGATGAGACGGCAGACCAATACCTCCGTCACACCACTGAAGACCGTCGGGCACGCCACGCCTCGTATCGATGCTCTCGAACGTGTCACCGGCAAGGCAACCTACACGAACGACATTCAGCTTCCGGGCATGCTCTACGCCCGGATCCTCCGCAGCCCGCATCCGCACGCGCGAATCCGCCGTATCGATGTGTCTAAGGCGCTTGCTCTTGCCGGAGTGAAGACCATCCTCACTCACGAGAATTGCCAAGTCGTCTGGGGAGCCGGCGGAATTTCCGGCGGGCTGCAATACAACGATGATATTAAGAAGATCACCAGGCAGCGCCGCTATGTTTTTAATAATCCCGTGCGGTTCGTCGGCGAGCCCGTAGCGGCTGTCGCTGCAGTCAATCGTCATGTCGCCGAAGAAGCGGTTCGACTGATTCAGGTGGATTACGAGGTCCTCGGCTTCGTTCTCGAACCGGAAGACGCGCTGAAGCAGGACGCAGTCAAGATCTGGCCCGAAGGTAATCTTTCCCTCAATACTCAGAATCAGGCGCAGCCGGTGACCACCCGCCGTGGCGACGTTACGGAAGGTTTTCAGGCATCCGATCAGATCTTCGAGGAACGCTACTCCACGGCTTTCGTTCACAACGCGCAGATGGAACCCCGCTCATGCATTGCCCATTGGGAGGGAGATAAGCTCACACTCTACACACCGACGCAGGGGATCTCCAACTGCCGCAGCGACACGGCGCGCGATTTGGGAATACCTCCGGAGAAAGTCCAGATCGTTTGCCAGTACATGGGCGGTGGATTCGGCAACAAGAACCAGAACCAGGACGCAGACCTCATCACGGCAATGCTCGCCAAGGAGGCGGGCGCGCCGGTGAAACTGGAATTCACAAGGAAGGATGACTTCATCGGCGTCCACGGCCGGTGGCCCACCGTTCAGTATTACAGGGTTGGCGTGACGCGTGACGGTCTGCTCAAGGCGATTCAGCTTCGCGGCTACAGCGGCATGGGAGGGTACCGCAAAAACAGCGGCGCTATCGGAGGCATTGATGTCTATCAATGCCCGAACATCGAGAGCGTGATCTATCCCGTTTACACGAACAAAACAGTGTCGGGGAATTTCCGCGGTCCCGAATATCCGCAGGGCTTCTACGGCATCGAATCGATGATGGACGATGTCGCGTTTAAGATGAAGATGGATCCGGTCGACTTCATTTTGAAGAACATGACACGCAAGTACCGCGATGAACTCCCTTACACGAACTACAGTCTCGAGGATTGCATCCGGCGCGGCGCCGAAACGTTCGAATGGAAAAACCGATGGCGGCCGCAGCCCGGCTCCGATCCCGGTCCCGTGAAACGCGGCGCTGGTGTCTCCTTTATGGCGTTTCGTTCGGCGCTCGGGCGCAGCAATGCGGTCATCCGCCTCGACGCCAAAGGAAAGTACACCGTGTTCGTGGGAGTGACCGACATCGGAGCCGGCGCCAAAACAACCATGGCTCTCATTGCTGCCGAAGCGCTAGGAGTGCCGCTCGCCAATGTGGAGGTCGTTTGGGGCGATACCGACCGCTGCCCGTATTCCGTTGGTGAATCCGGCAGCCGCACGACCATCCAGACCGGATATGCCGTCATCCAAGCTGCGGAGGCATTGAAGCGCCAGATTGCTGAAAAAGGTTTGCCCTCAGGCGAAAACGTTCTCGTCGGGTCGGCTTCTCCGAATCCAAATCTGGAAGGAAAGATTCGCGCCGCATATGGGGCGCACTTCGTTGAAGTCGCGGTCGATACTGACCTAGGGCACGTGCGCGTCACGAAATATCTTGCAGTTCACGACAGTGGCCGCATCATGAATCCCCTGACGGCGAGAAGCCAGATTAAGGGCGGCGTCCTGATGGGTATCGGAATGGCGCTCCATGAAGACCTCATCTACGACCGCCGAAACGGCCAGCCGCTGACAGCCGGATTCTACGGCGACCGGATCATGACGCATCGCGACGCCCCGGAAATTGAAGTCATATTCATCGAGAGTGATGATGGGTACGGACCCTATGGCGCCAAAAGCATCGGCGAATCCAGCAAGGTTCCTGCTGTTGCCGCTGTTGCCAATGCGATTTTCAACGCGATCGGCCGCCGCATGAAAGACCTGCCGATCACGCGCGACAAAATCTTGGGAGCACTCGCATGAAAACTTTTGCCAATTCCAACGCTCGTGATTTCCAGCAGGCCGTGGCTCTGGTCCAGCAAACGCGACAGGAAGGACGCGCCGCATCTCTCGTTGGCGGTGGTAGCGACCTGCTCGCGCTCGTCAAAGAGCGTATCGTCAACCCCGACGTTCTCGTGAACCTGAAAACGATCAAAGGTCTCGATCAGATCAGGCCGGCGAACGGCGGCGTGAATATCGGCGGGTTGATCACGCTCGACACGCTGAGCCGGAACGATGTCATTCGCCGGCAATTCACCGTATTAGCGGAAGCGGCAGAAACTGTCGCGACACCGCAGATAAGAAATGTTGGAACGCTGGCAGGCAACGTCTGCCAGCGTCCGTGGTGCTGGTATTTTCGAAACGGGTTTCCTTGCTACAAGAACGGCGGAAGTACCTGCTTCTCCTTCGGCGGCGAGAATCAGTTTCATGCGATATTCGGGGGTGGACCGAGCTACATTGTGCATCCCTCGGACACAGCGGTTGCGCTTCTCGCCCTCGACGCGAAGTTCCGAATCGTCGGACCCTCGGGCGAGAGGGTATTGCCCGCCGCCGAATTCTTCGCTCTGCCGCAGCGGAATCCCGGTCGAGAGAATGTCCTGGCGGCTGATGAAGCATTAGCTGAAGTCCAGGTGCCCGGGCTTCGGGCCGGAACGCGCAGTACGTACCACAAGATCATGGATCGCGAAGCGTGGACCCACGCCGTCGTGAGCGCGGCAATCGTTCTCGAAATGGACAAACAGGTTTGCCGCAGCGCGCGCATTGTGCTTGGCGGTGTCGCCCCGATCCCTTGGCGTTTGGCGAAAGTGGAACAAATGCTGGCGGGAGAGCGCATCACCGAGGCGCTGGCAGCCAAGGCGGCAGAGGCCGCTCTTGAAGGCGCAAAACCGCTCGCGAAGAATGCGTACAAGGTGCCGCTTACAAGAGGCGTCGTTCGCCGGACGCTGCTGGAACTCGCGGCGAGGGGGTGAGTGCGTCTTCCAATGACAATTGAACATTGAACAGTGAACAATGGCAATTTTCGGGGAAATGTTCATTGTTCACTGTTCGATGTTCAATTGTCATTTTGAGTGAACCCGCGGTCATTTTGAGACAGCCTCATCTAGGAGAGACGGAATTTTCACGCACTATGAACCGTCGCGAGTTTCTCTTCTTTACAAGGGGCCGCAAAAACACCGCTGAGCTGTCCTGCCAGCAGCTCTACATGCGTTATCTTGATTCGACGCTCGATGGAACCACCCCGCAGTTTCTCCAGGAGATCGAACAGCGTCTGTCCGGAATAACCTCCGTACGACTGACGGACTCCGTTTGGTTGAGCTCGGACGAACTGAAGCCGGTAGCATCTCTTCTGGACGCGTTTCGCGCGCGCGGAGGCCACATCGAATACAAACCCCCGAAGCCCTAGGAGGCGGGATGTCCATTCTTGGAAAAAACCTCAGCGCCTACGTAAAATTCGCCAGAACCGGGATGATCTTGATCGTCCTGATGGGTCTGATTCGATTTTTCGTCGGAATTTCGGGAGTTCCGTACGAGCGGGCGACGCATCTGGTCAGCATGACCAGTCTCACCTTGCTGCTTTTCGTCATCTACGGCCACATTGCCGCCGCACGCGGCTTCGGCACGTATCGCCACTTGCTTCCAACGGCGGCGGCCCTATCGATATCCATGTACGGCTTCATCATACTGGCGATCCTGACCGAAGGGGTCAGCGGACTTCATGGTTATTTTCACTTTCACACGATTCAGAACATGGCCGGGACTCTTCCCTCAGCATCCCACGTCATGACCCTTGGGAACGTGATGGGTCATATTGGAGGCCAAATTCTGGCGTGGATCCCCGTCACCTTCCTGGGTTGGGGTCTGGCGAGCCTGGGTTTTCTGCTCTCGCCTTTTTTGGCTTTCCTTCGCAACGCGTTCCTGTTGGTCGCCGGGTTTGGCGTGTTCCGGCTCGTAGTTGGAGCCATGGGCGTCCCTCAGGTGATCGGCACGTGGATCAGCAGCATCACATTACTGGCGATGATTCTCGCAATCTATTACGGCTATTCAGCACCATCGCATGGATTCCATCGCTACTGGCAAGTCATTCCGATGGGCTTCCTTATTTCGACGGCCCTGAATCTCGTCGTGATCGCCGGGATGTTGAGCGCGTCGAATTTCATGATTGCCAACTACTTTAATCCGGAAGGTGTTTCTATCAATCAGCACATTCTGGCGCACCTTGTGGGCTCCATCGTTGGAACGATTCCCTTCGCGCTGCTGGTTGGTATCGGATTCGCGGCAGCCCGGCGAAAACCGGCGTTGAAGAGCCAGCCCGCAACCTGAAGCAAGTAAGAAAAGCCACAAAGAGGCACAAAGGTTCAACAAAATATCCGCGCAATTCGAGGAGACAACCTATGTATAGGATGACAATAAGACTGCTGGCTCTGGTGCTGGCGCTCGAAACGATGGCTTACGCACAGCGGTGGCAGCCGCCATCCGACAGCCAGCGTTGCCCATCAAAGTGGGGAGCGGGCGATCAGCGAGGTTCGGGAAACCACATGAGCCGTGAGACGGTGCTGCGAGCGACGCAGTTAATACGTACGGGCGAAGTGTTTGAGCTGGGCCACGTGTTGAACGACTCGATGCCGTTGTCGGCCGGCCGGCGTTTCGAGGTGCTCACGAAACGCACGCGGTACGATGACGGATCGAACCACCGGGGATCGAACGAAGAGCTCGTCGTTGCAGAGATCGGCCAGGTTGGCACGCAGTTCGATACCTTCAGTCATCAAATGATCGGCAACAGCATGTACAACTGCTTCAAGCTCGAAGACCTCTCAACTCGCACCGGTTTCACGAAACTCGGAGTCCAGAATGTCGGTGCATTAATGACTCGAGCCGTGATGATCGATGTAGCGGCGCTCAAAGGTGTAGAGATGCTCCCCGATAAGTACGAGATCACGATTCAGGATCTCCAGCAAGCGTTGGCCGCCGAGAAGCTGTCGCTTCAGCCCGGCGATGCGGTGATCATCCACACCGGCTGGGGCAAGCTTTGGGAAAAAGACAATGCCCGTTTCCGAGCAAGTGCTCCGGGCATCGGAGTAGCTGCCGCCGAATGGGTGGCTCGCCAGGATCCCATGTTGGTCGGATCCGACAATTCGGCGATCGAGGTCTCGCCGAATCCTGATCCGCAGCTGGCCGGTCCAGTTCACCAGATCATGCTGGTCGTGAATGGCATTCATTTACTGGAAAACATGAAGCTGGATGAAATTGCCGCGAGGCGAGTCTACGAATTCGCGCTGATTCTCGAGCCGTTGAAGATCGAGGGCGCAACCGGCTCGACCGTCGCGCCAATCGGGATTCATTAAGATCAAAGGCCATCTCAACCTCGGCGCCGCGATTATTTGTGTCAAACGCGCCCGCGTCGAGTAGAATGCCTGCCCTGGAACATTCCTGTTCGTGTCGGATTGCATCAGTAATTGATTGATCGATTTCGAATTCTCATTTTGGCAGGAACGCTCTTTTTAAGCGCGTTCCTCCTTTTCGTTTTCCAGCCCATGGCGGGCAAGATGCTTTTGCCTTACCTGGGCGGAGCGGCGGCCGTCTGGACCACCTGTATTCTTTTCTTTCAGATCATGCTGTTGATGGGCTACGTGTACGCGCATCTGCTATCGCGGATCAGCGACACCAGAAAGCAGATGCTTGCGCACCTGGCTGTGCTGTTGCTCCCTTTGGCGTTTCTTCCCATTCGGTTCGGCACGGTTTCGACCCAGTCGCTGTCGTTTCATCCCTCTGTCCAGTTGCTGCTGATGTTGACGACGTCGACGGGTGTTCCGTTTTTTGTTATTTCGTCGACGGCGCCTCTCGTCCAGAAATGGTTCTCCCAGAGCCGGCACGAAGCTTCACAGGATCCTTACTTTCTGTACTCCGCAAGCAATGCCGGCAGTCTGCTGGCGCTGATCGCGTATCCCTTCATCATTGAACCGCGCATCGGTGTTGCGGCTCAAACAAGGCTGTGGGGTTTGGGATATCGCATACTCTTCCTGCTGCTCGTCGTGACTGTGGCCGCGCTGTATCAGCGCCGGCGGGCGGTCATAGACCGCCCATACAGTGGGAATGGACGGCCAACGGATGCCAAAGCACGTCTCTTCTGGGTCGGTGCGGCATTCGTCCCATCTGCGCTGATGCTGGCCGTGACCAATCATATTGCGGCCAATGTGGGATCTGTACCCTTTCTCTGGATTGTTCCACTGGCCTTGTATCTCCTCACCTTCATCCTCGCCTTTGCGCGGCGGATTCGCGCGACATCGGAGCGAATATCGCGTTGGATACCCCTCATCCTGCTTGCTGTATTCCCGCTTGTTGCTGCAGCCGTTGTCGCCCCGCCAGGTCTGAATTGGATCGTAATTGGTCTTCACCTTGTCCTTCTCTACTGTGGGGCTCTGCTCTGTCATACGCGGCTGGCAGAGAGCAGACCTGATCCTCAATATCTGACGGAGTTCTACTTCTGGATTGCATTGGGGGGCGCATTGGGCGGGGTCTCTACCGCGGCTCTCTCGCCTCTTCTCTTCAAAACCGTGTTCGAATATCCGTTGCTCGTTGCGTTGTTGCCCTTCTTTCGGACGGGGCGCACTGAAAGGTCGAGCTTCGCGATTCCAGCCCTCCTCGCCGGCGCGCTGATTCTGATTTGGTGGACCTTTCGAATCACTCGTCTCGATTCCGAGACGGAAGCCATCGCTTTGGTACACACAGCGCTGCTATTTATCGGCTACAAGCTGAAGAACCATGCGCAGCGTTTTGCCTGGTCGTTCGCTGTTCTGATCGGGGCATACGCGCTGATATTGCCGGGCTATATCGAAGGCGCGAATCGGATCTATGTGGGGCGAAATTTTTTTGGCGTGAAAAAAGTTCTGGACGATCCGGATGCGCGCCTGAGGAAGCTCTTGCATGGCGATACGATTCACGGAACGGAAAGTACTGATCCCGTGCTCGCCGGCCAACCGTTGTCCTATTACTATCCCGGCGGCTCGGTGAGCGACGTTATCGAAATGATGCGGCAGCGTAACAAGCCCCAGCATTTCGGAGTGCTCGGACTTGGATCGGGAACAATGGCAGCGTATGCCGATGCGCTTCATCGCATGACGTTCTACGAAATCGATCCGTCGATAGTCCCCATTGCCGAGCGCTTCTTCACGTTTCTTTCACAATGCGCATCCAATTGCCAAGTCATCATCGGTGACGGCCGGCTCGAGGTTGCCCGAGCTCCGAATGAAAGCCTCGACTTGTTGTTGCTGGACGCCTTCAGCTCCGACTCGGTGCCGACGCACCTCATATCGCGTGAGGCCGTTCAGCTCTACCTAACGAAACTAGTTCCGGATGGCGTTCTCATGTTCCACGTTTCCAATCGCTACCTGAATGTAGCGAAGCTGGTTTCGTCGTTGGTCACGGACGCTGGATTGGCCGCATACTCACGTTTCGATGACGCAGGAGATTCGAGGAAATTCGGAAAGAGCAGCGCCTATCACATTGTGGCCGCCCGCCGAATCGAGGATCTGCAGCCCATTGCCCGCCGCCAGGGCTGGAATCGCGTTATCCAGCCCGCGGATTATCAACCCTGGACCGACGATTATTCAAATTTGTTGAGTTTGATCCGATGGCGTTAGGGGTGCGAGGGATCATTCCCCTCCTCGCAGAGGAGGGGAATGTTTCAGCTATCAGCTTCTCTGCTGTGCCTGCGCCTGCGCCATCCGCTCCTGCATCTGGCGCGTCAGGTGCGGAACAATGCCGATCATGCGTTCGATCAGCATGAGCTGGCCGCGATGATGCATCTCGTGTTCTTTTACCGAAGCGATCATGTCGAAGCGGGTTCTCGAAGGTGGTGTTCCGCCTGCCGGCATGGTGAGGACCTGGCCAAGAAATTCTTCTGAAACGCCGGCAACGAAACTCGCCCACTTTTCACCCTCCTTCCGGAGCAGTTCAAGGACCTGGGCTTTCGTTCGCGGCTTTGCTTCCTCAGCCATTACCTGTTGCATCAAAGCTGGAAAGTTGAAGCCTTCCAGCGATGTCCTCTTTTCAACCGCGTGAATCTGATAACCGAATCCCGGCGCCAGCGCGATATGGGTCAGTAGTTTCTCGACGGTACGGACATCGTTGGCGGCTCTGAAACTGTACTTGCCTTCGGGAATGTCTTCTGCAATTTGAATTGTATTTTTGCGAACAGTTCGAAAACTTTCAGCAAGGTCTTTCGCTCCATAGTAATTCATAGTTCTCTCCTTTATCTAAGTGACTTAAATCGGCGACAATATCGCTCTTTCACTCCCGCACTGGATGATGTTGACTCCACGGGACGTCTCCGTGGAGTCGACGTTATCCATAGCGGGACTTAGAATAACTCCCGCACTGGATGATGTCGACTCCACGGGATTGCCTGAAGCCGACGTTATCCGCAGGCGGGACTTAGAAGCTGCAGATGCAGATCACCGAACCTGTTACCATGCTCACAGACTTCGCTCTTGCAGCGGCTAGTCTTTATTTTGCCTTTCATCTCGCCCGAATTTTGTGCCCGCGGAACCGGGTGTCCGCATGGTTATGGAGCGCCGCCTTCCTTGCATCCGCGGTAGCGGCGCTTCTTGGAGGAATTTACCACGGATTCGCGTTGCATTTCGAGGCCTCGACTCTTCGGTCAATGTGGAATGTTGCGGTGTTCGTCATGGGACTCAGCAGCGGTTGTATGGTCGGAGGAATCCACGCGGCTTACGTCCGGCGCGACGACGGCACCGTGAAATGGATTGCATCCGGCGTGCTGGTCACTCTGATTGGACTTACCGTTCAACAGACCGGATTCAGACACCACTCGGAATTCAATCACAACGACATCTACCACCTGATCCAGATTGCGGCGTTCTATCTGCTTTTCAGAGGCGCATGCACTCTACGTGACCGTCAAACGGTACCCACGCGCTGACCCTGAGCCTGGCGTAGGGCGCTGTGTTTCCTGCCGTACGTAAAGTAAATACCGAATCCGATCATCAACCAAATGATTAGCCGGTACCAGTTTTCACTCGGCAAAGACAACATCAGCAGCAAACAGATGGCAATACCCGCGATTGGCGCAAATGGAAAGAGAGGCGCCTTGAAAGGCCGGTGCAGCTCTGGATTCGTTCGCCGCATGATGAGTACGGCCGCGCAGACAATGATGAACGCAAGAAGTGTGCCGATGTTCACCAATTCCGCCAGAATGCGAAGCGGCAGAAACGAAGCCATAATTCCGACGAAACAGCCGGTCAGAATCGTCGATTTCCACGGAGTCCGGAATCTGGCGTGAATGGCGCCAAAGAAGCTCTGTGGAAGTAGCCGGTCACGCGCCATCGCGAGCATCACGCGCGGCTGGCTCAGCATCAGCACCAACAATACAGAAGTGATCCCTGTCAGGGCTCCCAGAGAGATCAGGAATTGCGCCCACGTCAACCCAACTTGCGCGAACGCGTTGGACACTGGGGCGTCGATATTGATCTTGTCGTAGGGCACCATTCCTGTGAGAACTGCCGATACGCTGATGTAGAGAATGGTGCAGA
>Ga0209058_1001049_pt1 | contig 23669 bp, 20 predicted proteins | sample GraSoiAngelo_147_FD_185904 | JGI IMG/M metagenome (GOLD analysis project Ga0209058, IMG submission 185904) | Grasslands soil microbial communities from the Angelo Coastal Reserve, California, USA - 14_1009_05_40cm (SPAdes) (version 2) | ecosystem: Environmental > Terrestrial > Soil > Grasslands ... | reverse complement strand
CGGAATGTCTATCGGTTGAAACGACAGGAAACGCAATCTATTAAACTCCGATTGTTTCACATTCCAGCATTCGACTCGAAATCAAGATTGCGTTTCTGCGTGATTCGTTTAAAAAAGCCTCACTCCTCACACTCTCCTATGACGCACCGGGAATCTGCGTTTGCTGCGGTCACACCGAAAGGCGTGGCCGGCTTTGCCATTTTGCTGCTCGTATTGGCAGCATTTTTTGGGCTTTTAAACAGCCAAAAAATGAGAACCCTTCGCGCGACGGTGGCGACTGCACAGGCCGCGCGCGATGCAGCAGAACGCGGCATACGCGGAAAACTGAATCCGGCGGCCGGTAGTCCCGTAGAAGACCAGGGTAAAGTCGCGCAAGCGGAAAACAGAGCCGCAAAAGCCGAGGCAGAGCTCGCCCAAATACAGAAAGAGAAGGCCGATCTGCAGACCAAATTGGACGAGAACCAGAAAGAGATAGCGTCCTTACAGACGCCCGTCCAAGCAGCGGAAAAAAATCCGAATGCTTCGCCAGCTGACAACTCCGCGCCAGCTCCGGCCGCGGATTTGCAGTCGCAAATCGATGATCTTCGCCGTCAATTGGACAGCGCGGAAAAAGAAAAGTCTTTTCTCTCCGAAAAGCTGCAGGCCACCCAAGATCGCGCCGATCAGCCGAAGGAAGGAAAGAAACGCCGGGAAGCTGTCCGCGAGAGTGCTCCCCACCGAACAGGTTTGCGCGGGACAATCCTTGCAGTCAATCAGGCCTACAACTTCGTGGTCTTGAATCTCGGCACTCGCCACGGAGTCGAGTCGAACGCGGAGATGCTTGTTCTGCGCGATGGAGCGTTGGTCGGAAAAATTCGCATTTCTTCAGTTGAACCGGCGACCGCCATCGGCGATATCATCACCGGTAGTTTGGCGCGCGGCGCTCAAATCCAAACCGGAGACAACGTAATTTATGCTGGCACAAATCCGTAATCTTCGAACAATTGTCGTCCCTCTTCTGCTGTGTGCGTTCGTGGTAGGCATGTCCTCATGCGCGACACAGAAAGACACTGCTCTGGTCAGAGATCCGGACGATCATCACGACTCGCAGATCCCATGGAACAAGCAGGAAAAATGGGAAACCCAGGGGCAGTTTGCCGGAATGACAGATAGGCGCTAGCAGCAGTGGCTGTAGCCGCCGGCGTTGACCGCGGCAGTGAGGAACTAAAGTGCCGTTTCGGGTTCATCAACCCCGGCTACAACGAAACCGATCATATCCAGAAACCGGCTGGAATGACTGCGTCTTTGGGTATCACGACAATGCCGTCGCGGATAAAGTAATTCTCTGCATCCAAGTTTGAGGGCTTACCCTCCGGCGTAATCACAACGCCATCTGCGATGCGAGCATTTTTGTCGATGATGGCGCGATCGATCACGCAATTGCGTCCAATGCCTATGGGCAAGTTTGACGAATCGGTCTGTTCTAATTCAAAATAATCCGCGCCCATCACGATGCTGTTCCGGATCGTCGCGCCGCTTTGAATAACACTGCGTATTCCCACCACACATCGTTCGAGATGCGCATCCGAGATGATACATCCATCCGAAATGATTGCCTGTCGCAAGGTGGCGCCATTGATTTTGCTTCCCGGCAAAAAGCGCGGATGCGTGTAAATCGGAGACTGGGGCTCAAAGAAACTGTACTCGGGCACTACATCTGTGAGATCCAGATTGGCCTCGTAGAAAGCGCGGATTGTTCCAATGTCTTCCCAATAACCCTCAAAAATAAATGCGCTGACATGCCGGTCTTTGATCGATTGCGGGATAATATGTTTTCCGAAATCGACCAGATCGTTCTGCAACGATTGGATGAGCACGTCGCGGTTGAAGACGTAAATTCCCATCGAAGCTTGGAACAACTCTTCATCGTCGTTCGAGCCGATGGCGCTGAGGAGCTCCCGGCTCATTTTCATTTCCTGTAAGACTGTTTGATCGGTTGGCTTCTCGACAAAACGCGTGATTCGGCGATCAACGCCACTCTGCATAATGCCGAACTCAGAAACCTGATGCAGCGCTACGGGTTTAGTAGCCAAAGTGATGTTTGCGCCAAGCCGGATGTGCTGATGCAGCAACGCACGAAAATCCATCCGGTAAAGCTGGTCGCCGCTTAGGACGAGGTAATAATCGAACGGGCGCTCGAGGAAATAGCGCATGTTTTGCCGAACAGCGTCAGCGGTTCCCTGATACCACTGCGAGCCGGTTGGCGTTTGTTGAGCGGCAAGAATGTCCACAAAGCTGCGCGAGAAATTGTCGAACTTGTAGCTGGCTTGAATATGACGATGCAACGACATGCTGTTGAACTGGGTCAGCACATAGATCGAACGCAGCCCGGAATTGAGACAATTGCTGATGGGAATGTCGACAATCCGATATTTCCCTCCAAGCGGCACAGCCGGTTTGGCGCGATCCTTCGTCAACGGGAACAAACGGCTGCCGGCACCACCGCCCATGATGATGGCAAGCGTTCGCTGGGTCGTGCCGGGCGGCAACGCCCCGAACGCTTCTACGCTGGGATTTTTTGGAAGGGAGTCGCGCTGCGGCCGGTGTTGCATTGTTTACCAATCAATAACTCAGCGCTGCTTTTTTGCGGTAACTTTTTTGCTATCGAGCAGGCGAAGATCTTTGCCGCTATCTACAACACGGCCGGATGGCCATTGATCGCCCTCACCCCTCCCGTCTGCCTGAGAGGAAGAGGCGACCCGGTTTGCCGCGCCAATATTAGCGTGCTCCTCCGTCATTTTGACATTCGAGCTTCTTTCGTCATTCGTCATTCGTGCTTTGTCATTGCTTCCTGCTGCTGCTCGAGCGCTGCCCGGTCCAACGAATCTTGCGAGCGCGGATGCCCGCCATTACACTCGCAACATGTGTGGAATTGTTGGCTACGTTGGGCGCGCTCAAGCCGCGCCCATTTTGCTCGACGGACTGCGTCGCCTTGAATATCGAGGCTACGACTCAGCCGGCATCGCCATTATAGACGGCGGGCGCCTGGAAACGCGCAAATGCGCCGGACGCATCGCGGCGCTCTCAAAACTAATGCGGAAGCAACCGCTCTCAGGTTCGCTGGGAGTCAGTCACACGCGCTGGGCCACACACGGCAAAGTCACCGACCAAAACGCGCATCCGCACTTTGACGCCAGCGGCAAACTGGCACTGGTCCACAACGGCGTCATAGAAAATTATCAAACGCTCAAAGATGAGCTGATCCGAAGCGGTGATACAAAATTTCGCTCCGAAACCGACACCGAAGTGCTAGCGCATCTGATTGGGAAACTCTACGACGACTCATGCGCCAACACGGTGGATGTTCCCGAAAAGAAGGCGCGACTGCTTGCGGCTGTTCGCGCCGCGCTTCGCCAGGTGATCGGAACGTATGGTATTACTCTGGTCCACGCCGATGTGCCGGATTTTATGATCGGCGCAAGGCGGGGAAGCCCACTCGTGCTCGGAGTAGGCAAAGGCGAAAACTTTCTGGCCAGTGATGTCAGTGCGATCGTCGCTTACACCCGTGACGCTGTTTATCTAAACGATTTCGACATCGTCGCTGCGGGAAGCGACAAATTCGAGATCACTTCGCTCGCGGGCGATAGCAGCGAACACCTAGTCAGCAAGGTTGAATTTACAGCCGAAGACATCGGAAAAGGGGATTATCCGCATTACATGCTCAAAGAAATCTTTGAGCAACCAGACACGGTGCGCGACGCGATGCGTGGCCGTCTCAACCCGGAGGAATGCACGGCAAAGCTGGGCGGCTTGAACATGACGCCTCCCGAGCTTCGCGACGTCGGCCGTATCGTCCTTACAGGCTGTGGCACCGCGCTTCACGCCGGCATTGTCGGTGAATATTTGATCGAGCGACTTGCGAACATTCCAACCGAAGTCGAATACGCGAGTGAGTTTCGTCATCGTAATACACCGATGACTCCTGAGACGCTGGTCTTTGCAATCAGTCAGAGCGGCGAAACCGCGGATACACTCGGAGCCCTGCGCGAAAGCCGGCGCAAAGGCTTTCGCACTCTGGGAATTTGTAACAACGTCGCAAGCACGATTGCCCGCGAAAGCGATGGAGGAGTTTACATGCACGCCGGTCCGGAAATCGGCGTGGCCGCTACAAAATCTTTTACGTCGCAACTTGTCATTCTTACGCTCCTTGGGTTGCTCTTTGGCCGGATGCGAAATCTTTCCGCAACGGATGGGAGCCGGGTGATTGAAGCGCTCGAAGCGTTGCCCGGCCAGATGGAAACGGTTCTGGGTCTAAGCGACCAAATTAAGGCGGTCGCCAAAAAATATGCCAATTCAAACGGCATGCTTTTCTTTGGGCGACAATTCAACTTCCCCGTCGCGCTTGAAGGCGCGCTGAAGATGAAGGAGATCACGTATCTGTTTGCGGAAGGGCACCCAAGTGCTGAGCTCAAGCACGGCATCATAGCGCTAATTCGTCCTGATCTGCCCTCCGTATTTATCGCGCCCGACGATTCAGTTTTCTTCAAAAACCTGAATAACATGGAGCAGGTAAAAGCCCGCAAAGGACCGATCATTGCGGTAACTAGTGGAAACGGAGCCAAGCACCTCAAAGAAGTTGCCAACGAAATAATCGTGCTGCCGGAAGCGCCCGAGTACGTAATGCCAATCCTGTCTGTCGTCCCGCTTCAACTTCTCGCTTATCACCTGGCAGTTCAGCTGGGCCGCGATGTCGATAAACCACGCAATCTCGCTAAGAGCGTGACCGTGGAATAATCTCCATCTTGTTAGGACAGCGCGATGCCCGAATATCCGCTCTCGCTGGAAATTTAGCGGTTTTGCAGTAAACTGCGCGCGCTGTCTTTTCCTCCGGTGCAACACAACGAAGAGTACGTGCTCAAGGTCCTCGAAGAAGGTGGACTAATCACCCGTCCGCAGATCGACAGCGCGAGGTCAGTTTTGAACGGCGAACCCGGCATCGTGGATATTTTAATCGACGACGGAGTTGTCTCTGACGTGGAGGTCTCGCGCACGCTCGCAGCGCAAGCGCACATGGATTGGATCGACATCTCTTCCATGGTGATTCCGCCGCAAATCATCAATCAAATCCGAGGCGAAGACGCGCGCCGCTTCAAAGTGATCCCGGTCGCCTTCGGCGACACCGGTCTCGTAGTGGCGGTCGGTAATCCACTGGATATCGATACGATCGACAGCCTGAGTTTTCTCCTGCAACGCGAGCTGGAACTGGTATGCACCAGTCCCCAGAAAATTCGTGATGCACTGATCAAATACTACGGGACGGCGGACGAAGCAGCCGACGTCCTGCAGAAAAAAATCGGAGACGACATCGATCTCGGATTGGAAATTGGTGATGGCTCGGAAGCGACCGCAATCGATGAAGCCGACGCGCCAATTATCCGTCTTGTCTCCATGTTGCTGATCGAGGCGCACCGCGCTGGCGCAAGCGATATTCATCTCGAACCGCTGGACAAGAAGTTTCGCGTCCGTTTCAGGATCGATGGCGTTTTGCAGGAGATGCAAGCGCCACCAAAACGTTTGCAATCCGCAATCATCAGCCGGCTCAAGATTATGACCGGTTCAATGAGCATTGCAGAGAAACGCCTGCCACAGGACGGTCGCATTCAGGTAAAAATCAAAAAGAAGCCAATCGATCTTCGCGTCTCAACGATTCCTACCAATCATGGTGAGGGCGTAGTGATGCGCTTGCTGGATAAATCCAGTCTAAAGCTTGGCTTGCCGGAGCTTGGATTTTTCTCAGACGACCAGGAAACATTCGAACGCCTGATCAAACTGCCGGACGGCATTTTACTCGTCACCGGCCCTACCGGCTCCGGAAAGACAACCACTCTCTACGCCTGCCTCAATTACATTAACAAACCCGACCGCAAAATCATCACGGTCGAAGAGCCGGTCGAGTATCAAATGACCGGCATCAATCAGGTGCAGGTGAACAGTGAAATCGGGATGACTTTTCCGGCGGCCTTGCGCTCCATTCTGCGTCAGGCGCCGAACATCATCATGATTGGTGAAATTCGAGATCTCGAGACGGCGAGCATTGCTACCAACGCGAGTCTCACCGGTCACCTCGTCTTCAGTACGCTGCACACCAATGATGCGCCTTCTGCCGTGGCGCGCTTGGCCGATCTTGGTGTTCAACCGTTTCTGGTCGCTTCCTCCGTGCGAGCAATCATGGCGCAAAGGCTTATCCGCAGATTGTGCGCACACTGCAAACAACCAGGGGAACTCAGCGAGACCGAATTGCGCGCGCTGCAAATCGAGCCCGGCCAGCTCTCCGAGGCTCAAGTAATGAAGCCAGTAGGGTGCGAGCGATGCCGTCAAATTGGTTACAAGGGTCGAATCGGCATCTTCGAGATTTTTGTGATCAATGACGATGTGCGCCACATGATCAACAAACGCAGCTCGACGTTGTCGCTGCGGCAACGAGCGCGTGAACTCGGCATGCGCACGCTTCGCGAAGACGGGGTCCGCAAGGTGCTCGCCGGCCTTACCTCTGCGGAAGAAGTGATCTCCATCACAGTCGGCGACGTGAGCTAACAAACATGACGGAAAAGCAGTTAGCCGAATTTTTTATCGAGCAGCGCGTCGTCGAGCCTTCGCAAGCGGAAGACGTCCTGAGGGAAGTAGAACTGAACGGGAAAACCGTTGCTCAGGCGATGATCGATGGGGGCTTCATCGACGAGCACGGCTTTTATCAGACAATTGCCAACGGGCTCGGCACCGACTTGATCGATCTAGCCGAGCGCGATATCCCGCCGGAGATCTTGCGGCTCATTCCCAGCGGTCTGGCTCGGTTACACGGTGCTCTTCCGATTGAGATGAGCGGAACCACTTTGCGAGTCGCCCTCATTGATCCGTTCGATCTCACCGCTGCGGAGGATCTTCGCTTTGCGCTCGGTAAGGATATCCAAGTCGTCGTTTCGCCCACGGATCAAATCGAAGACCTGATCAAACAGCATTACGGCACCGATACGACGAGCATGGATGAAGTTCTCAAGCAACTCGGCCAGGCTGGCGAGCTTCTATCCGTCTCTACCGGACGCGAGGGAAACGGCGAAGCGGCAGTTGAAGCCGAAGCAAACGCAACTCCGATCATTCGCTTTGTCGATCTCATTCTTTACCAGGCGATCCAGGACCGCGCGAGCGACATTCATTTCGAGCCATTCGAAAATGAGTTCAAGATCCGCTATCGCGTCGATGGCGCGCTCTACGAAATGTCGCCACCGCCACGTCATCTTGCTCTGCCGGTCATCTCGCGGTTGAAAGTGATGGCAAATATGAACATCGCAGAAAGACGGTTGCCCCAGGATGGTCGCATTCAGAAGCATATCGCCGGGCGCAACGTCGATCTTCGAGTTTCAACATTACCAACTCAATTCGGGGAGAGCCTCGTGCTGCGGGTTCTTGATCGCAGCATCGTTAATCTGGACCTCGAAGCACTCGGAATGCCCGATTACATCTACAATTTTCTACTGGAGATGATCGAGCGTCCGAACGGCATCTTCATTGCGACCGGACCGACTGGCTCTGGAAAGACAACGACTCTTTACTCCTGCCTGCGTAAGGTCAATACGATTGATTCGAAGCTCCTGACTGCAGAAGAGCCGGTCGAATACGATCTGGAAGGGATCGTACAAGTGCCGGTAAACGATGCTATCGGCCTGACGTTTGCGCGTGTCTTGCGGTCGTTTCTGCGTCAGGACCCGGACCGCATCATGGTCGGCGAGACACGCGATCTCGAGACCGCACAAATTGCAATCCAAGCGTCTCTGACTGGGCACCTTGTTTTCACTACGCTCCATACAAACGATGCGCCCGGAGCCATCACGCGTTTGATCGACATGGGTGTTGAGCCGTTTCTAATCTCATCCACGCTCGAGGCAGTCCTCGGTCAGCGTTTACTACGCAGCATCTGCCGGCAGTGTCGCACGACTTACACACCGGGCGAGACGTTACTTGCTGAACTGGGAATCTCGCGGCAGGACATCGGGAACAAACAATTCTTTTATGGCAAAGGTTGTGACGCTTGTAACAACACCGGCTATAAAGGACGAAAGGGAATCTACGAGCTGTTGAGACTCACCGACCCGATTCGTGAGCTAATCAATGAACGCGCGCCAACGGTTACCTTGAAGCAAAAGGCTGTGGAGCTTGGAATGGTAACAATGCGTCAGGACGGCTTACGCAGCATCTTCGCTGGCGACACCACCGTCGAGGAAGTGCTGAGATACACGTGAAGGAAAATGACGAAACAAATTCGAATGGTGAAATCCGAAACTATGCGACGCGACCACTGTTCTTCGTCATTAATTCGTCATTCGACATTCGTGCTTCGTCATTTAAAAGGTTGGTCGAATCCCAGGCCTCGACACGACATCCCGAGTTAACTAAAATCGCTCCCCATGGCGCGTTATAACTACATAGCTCTCGATTCTCGGGGACAAGAAGCTACCGGGTTGGTCGAAGCCGCTTCGACGAATGACGCAATAGGCCGATTGCGTCAGGCTGGATATTTCCCAACGAGTGTCTACGAGGAGGCTGTAGCCCGCGCCGACGACAAAGCAGCCCGGCGCCGCACGGCGAAGATAGCGCGCGCGACGAAACCGCGCGCAAAGAGCGGAATTGTTCTTTTCCAGCGCACAAAGGTCAAGCCAAAAGTCCTGATGATTTTCACGCGTCAATTGGCGACGCTGATTGATTCTGGGCTGCCACTGCTGCGGAGCTTAACCGTCCTGGCGAAACAGGAACGGGATAAAGTTTTGCAGAATACCATCAACAAGCTCGCTGACTCGGTCCAGAGCGGTAATACATTTTCGGACGCGCTAGCGCTGCACCCGCGCATCTTTAACAATTTGTTCGTTAACATGGTCAGAGCCGGTGAAGTCGGCGGCGTGCTCGAGACGGTGCTCAACCGGCTTTCGGAATTTCAGGAGAAAGCCGCCAAGATTAAGAACAAGGTCGTCGCGGCGATGGTCTACCCGATCATTGTGATGACAATGGCAGTGGGCATTATGGCTTTTCTCCTTGTCTTCATTGTGCCGAAATTCGAAGCGATCTTTCACGACATGCTTGGCGATAAACCGCTACCAGCCGTCACCCAGTTTGTTATCGGAGCGAGTAGCCTCGTAAAGGATCATGGTCTTGTTCTGCTCGGAGCGGTCATCGTCGCCGTGACGGCTTACAAATTCATTGGCCGCACGCGAGGCGGGCGATTCGTGATTGACAGTTTCAAACTGCGTATGCCGCTCTTTGGCGATTTGAATCGCAAAACGGCAATCTCGCGGTTTGCGCGTACACTTGGAACGCTGGTCACGAGCGGTGTGCCGATTTTACAGGCATTGAATATCACCCGCGAAACGGCCGGCAACGCTGCAATTGCCGCCGCGATTTCACAAGTGCACGACAGTGTGAAAGAAGGCGAATCGATCGTTCAACCACTGGAGACCAGTCGCGCCTTTCCGCCAATGGTGATCAGCATGATCGATGTGGGCGAAGAAACCGGTAAACTTCCGGATATGCTTTTGAAGATTGCCGATGTGTATGACGATGAAGTCGATAACTCAGTTGCAGCCCTCACATCGATGCTCGAGCCCATCATGATCGTTTTTCTGGCGCTGATTGTCGGCACGATCGTGCTCGCTCTCTTTACACCGCTTATTAGCATCATCACCGGCTTGCAGCAGCAAACGTGATTGGCCTCGCCGAAATGACGAAGCTCGAATGACACAAAACCCCGTGATTCGTCACGTCGTTAAACCGTTACATCGGATTTGCGATTCAACGATTCAACGATTTAACGATTTAACGCGGCGAAGCCATTCGTCATTTCGCGCCAGTGCCGCGTTTACTCTCATTGAACTAATCGTCGTCACCACTGTTATCATCATTCTGACTGGGTTGGTTCTGAGCACAGTCGGCTACGTTCAGAAAAAAGGTGCCCGGGCCCGCGCCGAAACCGAAATCGCCGCGATGTCTGCTGCCTGCGAGAGTTACAAAGCGGATAATGGAATCTATCCTACCGATGCGTCGACGACTGAACAGCTCAATTCGACAACGTCATTCAATCCGACAAACTACCAATCAGCGAGCCTTTATCTGTATAAAAAACTCAGTGGCGACACAACTGGTAACCGCCAACCATCCAGCAAAAGCTACATGGCCTTTAAGCCGAACATGTTGTTACCAGCCCCTCCATCTACTGATACTGTGATTGCCATTGCTGATCCTTTTGGCAATTCGTACGGTTATTCTACAATGATGGCTGCCACTGGAAACGGCGGATACAATCCAACATTTGATCTCTGGAGCACTGCTGCTGGAACGACATCTGCCGATGTCCCTAAGTGGATCAAAAATTGGTAGGGCGCGACCGCTGGGCGCGCCGCTCATCCCTCGCTTGTGTGCACCACAACTTCCACTCTGCGATTGGGACTCTGCTCTCCAATTGAACCGTTTGGCGACGCTCGGAATTTCGCTGCGCCGTAACCGCGCGTTTCAATTTGCGCAGGATTAATCCGCATTGCCTCCACTAAATAGCGTTTCACGCTGTCAGCTCGGCGCTGACTCAGATCGAGGTTGTATTCGAATGAGCCGAATGAATCCGTGTAACCTTCCACGGAAAACGTAGCTTTCGGATTACGCTGGATGAGAGTGCCCAGCTTTTGCAATTGACTGATGGCGCTTGCTTGAAGCACGTCGCTGTCATATTCGAAGAGTTGATCGTCCGGCAGTCGTAATTTTGTGCCTGACCCGAGCGGACCTTTTTGCGCGAGCAGTTGATCCAAGTCGCTGAAGCCGGCGGTGTGCCCTTTAATTGGTCCGGCGCTGTCACCGGGCATCTTGCTGGTAAAGGTGTTGGGGCGCTTGATCGTCGTACTCGTGGCCAGCTCCGTTCCGCTAAGCGCGGGCTGTGGACGGCCCGATTGTGAACTATTGTTGAGCAGCGATTGTTCGTGCGTCGCGTTTGAATCGTTGACGAGACTCTGCGCAGTCGATCGCTCGATTTCAGTAAGAACGGAATTTACCTCGGGCTGTTCCACCTTAGGTTGATCAGGCAAAACGTCCCGCATGTCGTCTGGAATCGCCGCGCTTGCTTGAACGTCCTGCAATAGCTTGTCGAACGATTTCTTTTCGTCTGGCAACTGCACATTGGTATTGTCCGGGTTCGGTTTTGCCGCCGGATTTGTCTGATCGACACTGCTTTTGCCAAGGTCTGACGTGTTGATGCTTCTGACCTTGAATGTTGGCGTCTGCTCATTTGGTGGTGTCAAAGCTTCTACGGTTTGGAAACGCGTCCGGTAAAAATAAGCGCAGAGCGCGAGGTGTATTCCCAGCGAAACGATTAATCCAAACCAGAGCCAACTGCGCTCTTTGCTGCCCGTGAGCAGCCCTTCGGTCTCGAACCGGTCGAAGTCGTCGAAATCGGAGACTCTCATGTGGTTTTCAACATATCACATTCGGACAGGCGAGCTATGGCCCGACGAAAGTTCACCATGGCACTATTTTCCTAGCCCCCGGCACGCGTTTGCTCGATGAAGGCGCTTGCGGCGCGGCGGATTTCGTCTGCTACGCGCGCCTCGGGTGACACAAATTTGGGTGTGAACCATGGAAAGAGTCCGATCAAGTCGTGCGTGACCAGGATTTGTCCATCGCAATGCTTGCCGGATCCGATACCGATGGTGGGGATGCCGATTGCGCTTGTGATCTGTTTTGCGATGTCTGCGACCACAATCTCCAGCACAACAGAAAATGCGCCGGCTTCTTCCACCGCTCGGGCGTCCGCGAGCAGCGCTTCGGCTTCGGACTGGGTACGCCCCTTGATCCTGTAGCCACCTTCCTCCCGCACACTTTGGGGCAGCATGCCGATGTGCGCCATGAACGGGATGCCTGCCTTTGTGATTGCTTGAATTTGCGCCACATGACTCACACCGCCTTCAAGCTTCACCGCCTGCGCGCCAACATCGACAAATTTCCTGGCCGTCTCCACAGCCTGTTCGGGTGTGTCGTACGTGTGGATCGGCAGATCCGCCACGAGTAACGCCTGTTTAACACCGCGAGCGACTGCGCGGGTGTGATGCAGCATTTGTTCCAGCGTTACACCAGTCGTATCCTGGCAACCAAGTACCACCATGCCTAACGAGTCGCCTACCAGGATGATGTCGATGCCGCTTTCGTCCAGTAGACGCGCCGTGGGATAATCGTAAGCCGTCAACGCGGTGATTTTTTCGCCGCGTTGTTTCATTTGGCGAAAATCTTTCATCGGATCTGCCGGAAGATCAGCTGCTAACTCGAGAACGCAAGCTGTAGCGAAAGAGCCACGAGCAAAATTTACGGCGATGTATTCCTGTAGAGGCAGGCGTGTGGCCTGCAAATCCACGACAAAACGCAGCCGGCACGGCTGCCACTACAGTCCATCGCGCTACCAATCGTTCATCAATCGAACCATCTCTCCAGATTCGTCGGATTTCGGGAGCAATTCCCGGACGGTTTTTCTTTGATTAGGCAAGATCAGATCTCCCCGGATATCGGCGAGCGGTTGAAGCACGAATTTTCTCAAGTGCATCCGCGGGTGCGGCAATTGCAGTCGTTTGTTGTCGATCTGCTGATCGCCGCAGTAAAGCAGATCGATGTCGATCCTACGCGAGACATTTTTCGGATGATCGCGCTTCCGGCCTAACGACTCCTCGATTCGAGCAAGTTCTTCAAGCAACTGCATGGGGTCGCCTTCAAAATCAAATTCAATGACTGTGTTCAAAAAATTTGACGCTCCCGGCTCACAATCGACCGGTTCGGTTTCGTAGATGCCCGCAGAGAAAACAGGCGGTCTTACGTCAGCAAGCTCGATAATTTGTCGTCGCGCTGCACGCAAATTCTCGAGCCGATCGCCGAGATTGGATCCGAGCGCGACTGCCGTTCTCATTTTTGTAGCCGGGATCGCTGATCCCGGTGGCCTGGGTTACCGCCCGCGGCTACAGATCTACAGCCCCAGAACATTCTGCATCGAGTAAAGTCCCGGCGGCTGGCTGACAATCCATTCCGCTGCGCGCAAGGCGCCTCGCGCAAAGATTTCCCGGCTCGCCGCGCGATGCGTGAGCTCGAGGCGCTCGCCAGGGCCGCTAAAAACGACTGTATGCTCGCCAACTACGTCGCCTTCGCGGATTGATTGGATTGGAATTTCACGCTTCGTTTTCTTAGTCGCGTTCAAGACCTCGGCTAACGTTTTGGCCGTCCCGCTGGGCGCATCCTTTTTCATCTTGTGATGCGTTTCGACAATCGCGACGTCAAAATTACCGCCGAGCTGCTCGACAGCTTTGCGCGTCAGCCAGAAAAGCACATTGACTCCGATGCTGAAATTGGATGCGAATATGATCGGCAATGATTGCGCGGTCTCTTCGATCGTGCTGCGCTGCTCTGTAGTGTGACCCGTCGTCCCAATGACCAACGGCTTGCGATGCTGCAACGCAGCGCGACAGATTTCAGTGGTGGCGCCGGCGTGACTGAAATCGATCGCCACATCGCAGTTTCTCATGGCCGGCTCAATCGGATCGCCCAGATCACACCGCGCGATGACGTCGATTTTTGGGTCCTCCTTTGCAAGATCACTAATAGTTTTTCCCATACGCCCAGCCGCGCCGATGAGCAATACACGCACGGAAGATGACCTCATGTTAGCAGAACCCTCACCCTACCCTCTCCCTTTGCAAGGGAGGGGCGATGCTCCTCGCTCTCGAAATTCGCGTCCTCGGTCGCCGAAACGGCGAGTCAGCCTTCCCCCGTCGGGAAGAGGACTGAGATGAGGGACTGCAAATTACTTCGTCCGCTCGAATTCTTCCAGTGTCTTGCGTAAGCGCGCCTGATTCGGTTCGCTCATCTCGCATAAAGGGAGACGCACTTCGCCCGACATCGCCCCGCGCCAGCCGAGCGCTGTCTTTACCGGAACAGGATTCGGCTCGATGAACAAATCCTTGAAAAGCGGAAACATCTTACGATGCAGGTTCAAGGCTAACTTCGCATCGCCGCATTCATAAGCTCGGACGAGCGCGCAGATTTCAGCCGGAAACAGATTTGAAGCAACGCTGACAACGCCGACGGCTCCGACCGACATGAACGGAAGCGTTAGCGAATCGTCACCGCTTAGAATCGTGAATGACTCAGCCAAACGCGCGCGCAACTCGCTGACACGCTCGACACTCCCACTGGCTTCCTTGATTGTAACAATATTCCTGCATTCTTTCGCCAGGCACGTCACCGTATCGGGTGCAACATCCACTCCGCATCGGCCAGGAATGTTGTAGAGCATGATCGGCAAGGCTGTGGCGTCGGCAATTGTTTTGAAATGGCGAAACAAGCCTTCCTGGCTCGGTTTGTTGTAATATGGCGCGACGAGCAGTGCGCCGTCAGCGCCAAGTTTCTCGGCCTTCTTTGTATCGGCCACGGCGTGCTGTGTCGCGTTGGAACCTGTGCCGGCGAGAACTTGACAACGTTTTTTCGCGGTAGCGACTGCAAGCCGGATCAGTTCCTGGCGTTCCTCGTGTGACAGCGTCGGCGATTCGCCGGTGGTGCCTACCGCAACAATTCCGGTAATTCCGGCAGCAATTTGGTTTTCGATTAGTTTCTCGAAAGCAGCAACATCAATCGCGCCATTGCGAAACGGTGTGACTAAGGCCGTGAAGGTACCGCGGAACATGCGGTTAACTGTAGGTTTGGCCTATTCAATTGTCATGTCGAGCGAAGTCTCCCGCTGCTGCGGGATGATTATTTGTCCGTTAAGATTAGAGATTCCTCGACTGCGCTCGGAATGAGAGAGGCCCAGAGTTGCTGGCGCTAAATCTCGATCGTGCCTTCAAATGCAAACTCGGCCGGGCCAGTGAGCGTAACATTGCGAAACTGCTTTGCGATCCTGTCAAACCCAACGTGCAGTTCGTCTCCGCCGCGTGCAATCACGGTGATCGGACCCTTCACGTTTTCAGTAACCGCGAACACGAGTGCGCTCGCAACTACGCCGGTGCCGCACGCGAGAGTTTCGTCTTCCACACCTCGTTCGTAGGTGCGGACAGCGACCTTATCGGCTCCGCGTTTCTCAATAAAATTCACGTTTGCGCCCTTTGGCGAAAACATTTCGTGATAACGAATGGCTGAGCCTTCCCGCGACACATCGACATGGCCGACTTGCGTGACGCGAACAACCACATGAGGCACGCCACTATTAATGAAATGAACGATTCTTTTCTCCGCCCCGATGCGAAGTGGAATGCTCAGCCGCAAATCGGTGGGCTCGGTCATTTGCAGAATCACGAGGTCTCCAGCTAACTCGGCCGAAATGACGCCGGCTGGAGTTTCAAAAGAAATCTTGCCCTTGGCGCCTGCCGCCTTATTTGCAAACCGCGCAAAGCAGCGCGCGCCGTTCCCGCACATCTCCGCTTCTCCCCCATCGGCGTTAAAGTACCGCATTCGGAAATCGGCGTGGTCCGATGGATTTTCCAAAAGCAAAATTCCGTCCGCTCCGATACCGCGGTGGCGATCACAAAGGCGCGCGATTCGGGTGCGATTTAGATGGATATCGCCTGCCCTGTTATCGATCAGGATGAAATCGTTTCCTGCGCCGTTCATTTTGGTGAAACGCAGCATGTCTTTTCGTTAGCATAGCCTGCAACGAAAGCCAACGCTTCTAGAGTCATGGCTTCATTGTCATGCCGAGCGAAGTCGAGAGATCTCCAATTGTACCTAAGGACCAGAGATTCCACGACTACGCTCGGAATGACAAAGAAGGCCAGGGCCATTGCCAGATCGCGTTTTGATGATTACTTATCCCGCCGTGAAGCAACTAGCGGCTTGGGTTTTTCTAGGGATTCTTGTGTCGCGCGCGTCGTTCGCGGGCGATTGCAACAGTTTAATCCTTGAGCAGATCACGGAGATGCCGCAAGGCGGGCGCTATTCTGTTTCGCACTTTGCAAAGATCCGTCTTCAATCTTCGGCGCACTTCGAGTCCGGCAAATTTTTCATTTTGCCTTCGCAGGCCTCGCCGAGTTTTTGCTCAGGCGCAACATATCTGGTTTTTATCAGAACGATCGAGGCTTTGCGTGCGCGCGGCCAAGTGCACCTCGATTATTCCACCTTGGAGCGATTGATCATTCGAGATCAGCGCGACGGCGAAGGTGTCTGGGGCCGATGGAATGCAAACGGACCTGGCACAGCCCGTCTTTTTCACGAGCTCCAGCTTGGGCAGAACTTCGACACCCTCGATCAAGCGAAACCGGGCGATTTCATGAAGATTTTCTGGTCGCGGCAGGTGGGAAAAAATGAGCACGGACATTCCACGATTTTTCTAGGCACGGAGAGTCGCCCGGACGGCCAGTATGTCCGTTACTGGTCGAGCAATATTCCCTCTGGCTACGGTGAGAAAAGCGTTCCGCGAAGCAAGATTGCCTATGCGATTTTTTCGCGTCTTCAGAACCCGGCGAATTTGGCGCGAATTAATAACGCGCCGTTTGTTGATAGCTATTTGGCGTCGCTTCTGCGGAGCCGTTCCAGTATTGCCGAAGCCAACGCCAAGTGCGGGCTTTAATTCGATGCAACGAGTTCGACCGTACAGTGGATCAGCTTCTCCGAAGCCGATGCTGAAAAGCCGTCCTTTCTTGAGAGTATCGACGTTCTTAAATGATGCTTGCCTTCATTGGGGCCCGTCTTTAAAACGAACAGATGCTAATCGAAACCTTAAAACGTCATTGGTGGGTTCCGGTGATAAGGGGTATCGCTGCAATTGTTTTTGGAATTATCGCGTTCGTATATCCTGGTTTAACTATCGCAACTTTGGTGCTGTTTTTTGGAGCGTGGGTATTAATCGACGGGACATTTCGCATTGTCGGCGCGATTGGACATCGTGCTTCCGACCTAGACTGGGGCTGGCAGCTCGTCATCGGCATTATCGGAATCATCGTCGGACTCCTCACATTCCATGCACCTCAGATAACGGCGTTGGCGCTTATCATCTATATTGCGGCCTGGGCGCTTATGATTGGCGCGTCTGAAATTGTGCTGGCAATAAAGATGCGCCGTGAAATCAAAGGCGAATGGTTTCTAATTCTTATGGGGCTCGCATCAATTGTCTTCGCGGTGCTGCTTCTGTGGAATCCTATCGCTGGCGCCGCCGCAGTGATTTGGCTCATCGCATGGTACGCGGTCGTACTCGGCGTTCTTGGCATTTTTTTTGGCTTCCGACTGCGCAGCTTGCGAACGTTGGCTCCCTCCTAAAATTACTGTATCAAGCCAGGCGTGTGAAACTGGGTTTCCTTCGGCGCCCTTTTAGGCATTAGGCATGCAATTTTTGCGCCGCGCCCCCTTTTTTTGCGCGACAAACCAGGGCGCCTGCGGGTTTGTTAAAGAAAATACGGCTTGGTGCGATTGATGGGGCGATTAGTCTACAACGCTGAAATATGAGTCTTCTGATTTTACGCGTCGAATTCGAGACCCCGAGAATCCCCGGCCTCTTGATCTCCTATGAAGAAAACTGCCTCTGCTCCCCGCCTCCGATCAGACAATAGCTCCTCTCTCAACGGTGACCAACTCGATAGCAAGCAGCTCCTTGCAGCCTTGACCGCATTCAAGCGCGGAGATTTTTCCGCTCAACTGCCGGACGATTGGACAGGCATAGCCGGCAAAGTTGCAGATACCTTCAACGACGTGATCCGGCTCAATGAGCGCCTGACACAAGAACTGGCCCGTATCGGGCGCGTAGTTGGAAAGGAAGGCAGGATTAGACAAAGAGCCTCCCTCGGAGAGGCGTCGGGCTCATGGGCTGACGCGATGAGGTCGGTCAATAATTTGATCGGAGACTTGGTTCATCCTACGAGCGAAATGGCGCGAGTAATCGGTTGTGTCGCAAAGGGAGATTTGTCTCAAACCATAGCGACTGAAATTGAAGGCCAGGCGCTCGAAGGGGAGTTTCTGCGTACCGCAAAAATCGTAAATACAATGGTACGTCAGCTCAGTGGTTTCGCCTCTGAAGTCACGCGTGTCGCACGAGAGGTGGGCACAGAAGGCAAGCTAGGCGGCCAGGCGAATGTGAAAGGCGTTGCGGGCACGTGGAAAGATCTGACGGATAACGTCAACCTGATGGCCGGCAATCTTACCGATCAGGTCCGCAATATCGCGACCGTGACAACGGCCGTGGCGACTGGCGACTTAACAAAGAAAATCACGGTTGATGTCAAAGGAGAGTTCCTTGAGTTGAAAGACACTATTAACGTGATGGTGGATCAGCTTCGTTCGTTTGCCTCAGAGGTAACGCGCGTGGCCCGCGAAGTCGGTTCCGAAGGAATTCTCGGTGGGCAAGCTCGCGTCGAGGGCGTCTCCGGAACATGGAAGGATCTGACAGATTCCGTCAACTTCATGGCGCGCAATTTGACCGGCCAAGTGCGCAACATTGCCGCAGTCACGACGGCTGTCGCCACGGGAGACCTCTCGAAGAAGATCACCGTCGATGTGAAGGGTGAAATCCTTGAATTAAAAAACACGATCAATACGATGGTCGATCAGCTAAGCTCGTTTGCCTCGGAAGTGACGCGCGTTGCACGCGAGGTGGGCACGGAAGGAAAACTTGGCGGGCAAGCGGACGTGAGAGGTGTCGCAGGAACCTGGAAGGACTTGACCGAAAGCGTCAATTCCATGGCGGGTAACCTTACCGCACAAGTGCGTAACATTGCCGAAGTAACGACAGCAGTGGCCAACGGTGACTTGTCGAAAAAAATCACCGTGGACGTTCGGGGCGAGATTCTGGATCTCAAATACACGATTAACACGATGGTTGATCAGCTTCGATCGTTTGCATCCGAAGTGACTCGAGTGGCCCGGGAGGTTGGCAGCGAAGGGAAGCTGGGTGGGCAGGCAGACGTGCGAGGAGTTGCTGGCACCTGGCAAGATCTGACCAACAACGTGAATATGATGGCGGGAAATCTCACAGCTCAGGTTCGCAACATCGCCGAAGTCACGACGGCGGTCGCGCGCGGCGATCTGTCGAAAAAGGTCACTGTCGACGTGAAGGGCGAAATTCTTGAGCTGAAAAACACCGTGAACACGATGGTGGACCAGCTTAACTCATTCGCATCGGAGGTAACCCGCGTCGCGCGCGAGGTCGGCACGGAAGGTGAGCTTGGCGGACAAGCTATGGTTCAAGGTGTTGCCGGCACGTGGAAGGATTTGACCGACAGTGTGAATTTCATGGCGCGCAATCTAACGAATCAGGTGCGTGGTATCGCGAAAATTGTCGCCGCAGTCGCAAAGGGAGACTTGAACCAAAAGCTCCTTGTTGAAGCAAAGGGGGAAATCGGCGAGCTCGCCGACACAATCAACAACATGATCGATACCCTCGCGACATTTGCCGATCAGGTAACCACAGTCGCGCGCGAGGTCGGCGTCGAGGGGAAACTGGGCGGGCAGGCTAGTGTGCCCGGCGCGGCCGGGACATGGCGCGACCTAACCGATAATGTAAACCGGCTCGCAGCAAATCTGACGACGCAACTCAGAGCTATCGCCGACGTTGCTACCGCCGTCACTAAAGGTGATCTGACACGTTCGATTCAGGTGGAAGCGCAAGGCGAGGTTGCAGCCGTAAAGGACAACATCAACGAAATGATCGGCAATTTGAAGGACACCACGTTGCGGAATCAGGAGCAGGACTGGCTCAAAACTAATCTGACAAAGTTTACGCGCATGCTGCAAGGCCAGCGAGATTTGTTGACAGTTGGTAAGCTGATTTTGTCGGAGCTCGCCCCAGTTGTTCCGGCTCAACAAGGGGTTTTCTACATTATGGACAAGTCGGGGCGAGAACCGGAGCTAAAACTTCTGGCGAGCTATGCCTGCCGCGAAGAGAGCGGACTCAAGACTTCGCTCAAGCTGGGCGAGAGCCTGGTGGGACAAACCGCACTGGAAAAACAACGTGTTTTCTTAAGCGATGCACCCAGCGATTACGTGAAAGTAAGTTCCGCTTTGGGCGCCGCTCGCCCGATGAATATCGTGGTGTTGCCGATTTTGTTTGAAGGAGAGGTAAAGGCAGTCATGGAACTTTCATCATTAGAGCGCTTCAATTCAACGCATCAGGCATTTCTCGATCAACTGACGGAGAGTATCGGAATCGTCTTACACACAATTGAAGCAAACACGCGGACCGAAAACCTCCTGAAGCAATCGCAGTCACTCGCGTCAGAGCTTCAGAATCGTCAGGAAGAGTTGCAAAAAACTAACCTGGAATTGGCAGAAAAAGCGCGCTCCAATCTGGCGAAGGATCAATTTCTCGCGATGCTCAGCCACGAGTTGCGCACCCCTCTTACGCCGGTGCTGGCGTCCGCCCTCGCGCTTGAGAGCGAGCCAGCGTTGCCACCGGAAGTGCACGAATCGCTACATATGATCCGTCGCAACGTGGAATTGGAGGCGCGGCTGATCGATGATTTGCTCGACTTAACTCGCATCGATCGAGGGAAAGTACAGCTTAATTTTGAAGTGGTTGACGCTCATACCTTGTTGCAGAATGCGCTCGAGATTTGTCAGGCGGAAATTGATCGAAAGCATCTGAGGCGTTCCCTCAATCTCGGCGCACGGAAAGTTCATTTGCGAGCGGATCCGGCGCGCCTCCAGCAGATCTTTTGGAACCTGATCAATAACGCGGTTAAGTTCACACCCAGCGACGGGCAAATTTCCATTTCGACGGGCAACACTTCCAAGGGAGAATTGCGCGTCGAAATCGCAGACACCGGCTTGGGAATTGAGTCTCAAGAACTTCCGAAAATTTTCGATGCTTTCGAACAAGGCGGCCGGACACAACTTGGAGGACTGGGTCTTGGCCTGGCTATCAGCAAAGCACTTGTCGAGGCGCACAAAGGAACAATCACTGCGCAAAGCGCCGGTCGAAACAAAGGCTCCACGTTTACGCTGGTTTTTCCGACCAGCGAAAGAGCTGCGGTTCAAATTACGCCGGCGGTTTCGCCCAAATTGCCGGAACATCAAGCCATGCGGATTCTGCTTGTCGAAGATCATGAGGATTCGAACCGATCGCTTACGAACTTGCTTCGACGGCGCGGGTATCACGTGCAGTCAGCTCTGAATTTCCAGTCTGCGCTCGATCTCGGCACAAAGCACGAATTTGACGTACTCATCAGCGATCTGGCTTTGCCCGATGGCAATGGCACTGATCTGATGCAAACGCTGCACTCCACCCGCCCGCTTCTTGGGATTGCTCTCACGGGTTTCGGAATGGAAGATGACATCCGCAAGTGTCGGGAGGCAGGATTCCAGCACCATCTCGTCAAGCCGATTGATTTGAACAAGCTCGATTTACTTATTCAAGAAAGTGCAGCCGCGCCGGCAAGCGCATAAAACTCCATTCGCTGCTGGGTCGTATTGTAATCCGCTCTGATGCGACCCTGCCTCCGGCCAGTATAAAGACTCGTGAGAACTGCTGGGCCTATGGCGTAAACGTATAAACCACAGTGTGCACGGCTCTTCTTGTGCCCTTGACCACACTGTGGCCGACATTCTTGGCCGTGTGCACAGAACTTTTCGCGACGTTTTTCGCTGTTCTCACAGGTCCCGCCTCAATCGTGCCAATGGAAATGGCAAACGCGAGAATTATCGAAACGAACGCTTTCATAGTACTAAATAATTCGTTTCTGACGGCCTGCATGGGCCTACCCCAAGGATGCCGCGTGGGAACTGTCGCTTTTTCGCTGCGCCCCAAAGCGAATATCAAAGATGACGCCGAGCGAACTCTCGACCAGATCCGCTCTTTAAATATTTTTCGAACGTGCGCGCTTTGCTCTCGATTTGAATACAACGGCAGTTTCAATTCGCCATGGCCGGTGTTGCGAGGTGTGTGGACAATTGGCCGATTGTGTTCGAGCAGGCGTTGTTCAAGATCACGTGTAATGCCAGTGTAGTGAATCGCTTGGTTTGCGTGGCTCACCAGAATATAAACGTAAACGAAATCTTTCATTTAGCTGGCCTGCCAAGCCGTAGTCTTTGGAGCGCAGAGAAGGAAGTCAAAAGAGCCCGCCCGCCTTCACTTTGTTACGGCGTGGCAGCCTTCGCTTCCTCGCGGTACTCCAAAGCGAAGGCTGGGCCCGCCAGGATTCGAACCTGGGACCAAGGGATTATGAGTCCCCTGCTCTAACCGCTGAGCTACAGGCCCATATTGCTTTAACAGTGATATTTACACATAAAGTCTTGGCACAGCAAAAATGTGATTGACTCTATGTTGACGGTATGAGATCGTTTTTGGCATAAAAAAGCCCAAACTCGCAGTTCTTCCATATCGACATCATCCGAAGTATAAATTCGTCCTCGATCTTCGCCCGTTCGGACGCGGTCGCAAGTTCTTTAAGACGCGCGCCGAAGCCGAGGCGGAGCGCCTACGGCAAAGGACCACACTTGAGCGCCACGGACGGGAGGCGATCGGACTGCCACAGCATGAACTATCGGAGTTCATCAAAGCAAGAAAGCGCCTCACCGAGCACGGCAAGACGATCACTGATGCGACAGATTTTTTCATTCATCATCTGGAACAGATTCGGCGTTGCAACACGACGGTCGCAGAGCTTGCACATGAAGTGTTGAGGGCGAAAGAGCGCGATGGACGCGCTCCCGCGTATACTGCTGATCTACGGAAACGGCTTGCCCGATTCTGCCAAGGCTTCGGTGAGAGATTAATTGCCAGCATTACCGTTGAGGAAGTGGACAACTGGCTGCGTGATCTACCGCTTTCGCCGAAGAGTCGCGCGAACTTCCGGGCCAACGTTGGCGTGTTGTTCAGTTACGCAGCTAGCCGCCGGATGATCGACGCGAACCCTGTCTTACACACTGCCAAGCCAAAGCTGCTTGATAATCCGCCGGAGATTTTCACTGTCGATGAATTGCGCTCGCTGCTGGAGTCCGCGCAGCGCATAGCTCCTGACGTGGTTCCGATGCTTGCGATTGGCACGTTCGCGGGATTACGAGAGGCTGAAATCCAACGCTTAGATTGGAATGAGGTCGATCTTGCGCGCGGACACATCGAAGTGACAGCGGCAAAAGCCAAGAGCGCCCGGCGCCGAACCGTTCCGATACTGCCGAATCTCGCGGCATGGTTGCGGCCTTACGCCGGGATGAAGGGCCATGTGGTTCCAGTAGGCGCCCGGAGCAAGCTTGCCCGCGTGCGTGAGGCTGCGAGACTCGCGCACTGGCCACAGAACGGCTTGCGCCATTCGTTCGCATCGTATCGGTTGGCAGCAATCCACGATGCGCCCCGCGTGGCGGCAGAACTTGGGCACACCAGCCCGCAAATGCTTTACTCAACCTATCGCGAGTTAGTCTTGCCGGAAGAAGCGGAGCGATACTGGAAGATTGCGCCTCAGTCACGGCGAGCGGAAAACATCGTGGCGTTCACCGCCTCCTGAAAGCGCTATGCAGCGGTTGCCGGATGTGACAAATTTCCGAAACCAATCAAAGAGGAACGACGACCGACTTGGAGGCTGCCGAAATGGGAAAACGAACGAGCGGCAGGAAAAGGCGCGCGCGAATGAATTCGCCGCAGATGGATATGCTCCCATCAGAGAAGATTGATGCGCGGTTCGTGGATTCTTCTCCTGAAATCCAGAGCGCGATAAAGA
>Ga0209058_1001048_pt1 | contig 23684 bp, 24 predicted proteins | sample GraSoiAngelo_147_FD_185904 | JGI IMG/M metagenome (GOLD analysis project Ga0209058, IMG submission 185904) | Grasslands soil microbial communities from the Angelo Coastal Reserve, California, USA - 14_1009_05_40cm (SPAdes) (version 2) | ecosystem: Environmental > Terrestrial > Soil > Grasslands ... | reverse complement strand
CCAGACTCGCCAGCGTCACGGTGACGGACAGGACGAAGGCGATGTTCACGCCGACGACGAGCAAGCGGTGCCACCGTTGGGGGAGGAGTGCGTAATCCTCGGCGATCTCGTTCGCGACGTAGAGACCGACGACCACGCACCACCAGAGCGAGGGGCCGCGGAGCGCGTCGACCGTCGCGCTCACCGCCTCGGGAGACGCCCATCGAGGCCGAGCCGCCAGGAGCACACGGCGGAGCGCGAGCGCGCCGAGCGTGGCCGCCGCGAACGCGGTGGTGGTCCACCCGAGCGGCCAGAGCCAGCTCACGTCGTGCTCGAATTCAGGAGGCGCGGGCGCGGAAGAGCCGCCGATAGATATCGAGCCGGGCCATCGTTTCCAGATCGAGCTCGCCCGTCACCGGCAGCTGCTCCGCATCCTGGTACTTCGCGAGCGCCGCGTGCGTCTGCGGTCCGACGATCCCATCGATCGGGCCGGGGCTATAGCCGAGGTCGCGGAGTGCCCGCTGGGCCTGGCGAACGAACTCCGGCTTCGCAGTCTTCGCGTTGCGCTCCGAGGCCCTCACGACGCCGGTTTCGTGTCGCACCACCGCGCCGGCCCGCGGCCCGGCCGTGCCGTGCGCCTGGCTGAACACCCCGTCGCCCAGCACGACGATCACCGCCACGACCACAGTCTTCTGCTTGAAACCGCGCCTCGGCCGGCGGGGCCCCAGCCCCACAACGGCCCCTGGCGCGTACCTCACCGGGGTCACGGCATCAAAGCAGCTCGAGCGTACCGCCCACGGCGAGTGAAGCGGTGCCGAGCCGCTGCGCCGCCGCAGTGGGCGACGGACTCCAGCGTGACCGCGCACGCCGCGCAGCACGCGAGTCCGCAATCCAGACAACCGAGGCGCTGAGCGCCGCGCGGCGGGGCGAGACCACAGCCGCACCGCTCGTCGATTCGGGTGGAGCGCATCGCGGACCTCCCTTCTCCACCTCGAGCCGTTCGCGTCAGGCGAACCTCCGCGTCAGGCCGACCTGCGCATCATGGTCGGCACGACCTCGATCCGCGACTCGATCTGCACGTCGTTGCGAAGATGCGACGCCTCGCGCTCGATCACGCGGAGCGCCGCCTCGCGGAGGTCCTCCGACGGGACGCAGCCGGCGACCTCGACGATGACCGGCGTGCCAGTCCACAAGGGGACGTGGGCGGTCGGGGTGATCGGCAGGCTGAACAGCGACGGGTCACGGAGGACCGCATCCGAGACCTGAGACTGCACGATGACTGCCTCGCCTTCGCGCCGGCGCTTGAGGTCCAGCATCTTCACCAGCGCCCCCAGGACCACGAGCAACACGATCGCCGAGCCCACCAGGGCAATCGTTTGCGCCCCCCCCGAGGGAGACGTGCTGGAGGGAGCACCACTACCGACCGTCTGGGCCCAACCGTGTCTGGTAAGCCCGATGAGCACGAGCGCACTCGCGACGAGAGCCGCACGAACTTCCTTGATCGTCTTCATGGCGTCACCTCCCACGTGGGCGCAGCGAACTGCGAAGTCCGTGCCAGCGAAACAGTTCCAGCCTGCAAAGGACTTACGCCGCTCGTTTCGGGAGGGAAATGTCCGTCGCGGAGCAACTTCTACACTGTAGGCGGTGTAAGGCGTACACACGCGCTGCTCGGGCTTCGCGGAACGCATCGAGATTCCTGCGGAGTTGACCGCGCCCTGGCCTGGCATTCGGGTTGCTCCCCTCGGTCGTCAGCAGTGGCAAGGGTGCTCGCAATCACCGCACCCAACGAAAGGAGGCGCGATGTTCCGAGTCCTGGCAATCCTCGTCGCGGTCCTGGTGATGGCAGGGTTCGGCGTCACGGCTCCGTCGGCTCAGATGAAGACGGATCCCGCGGTCCAGCCGAAGGCGACGGACCAGAAGCCGGCCCCGATGGACCAGAAGACGGGTCAGAAGATCGAGGGTACGGTCAAGGCCGTGCGTGGCAACACGGTCACTCTCGAGGACGGCACCCAGCTATCCATTCCTGGCTCGGCGAAAGTGCCGATGAGCCAGCTGAAGCCGGGTGCGCAGATCAGTGCCGAATACGAGGAAAGAGGGGGCCAGAAAATCGCCACCTCCCTGCAGATCAAGGGGTAGGGGCCAGCCCCCAGGAGGAGTCACATAATGACGAAGGTTCTAACGGGATTTTGCGCGCTTGCTCTCCTGGCCGGTGTCGCCGCAGGATGCACGGATGCGAACAAAGGCGGCCCGGTGAGCGAGAGCCCGAGCAGCACCGAGCGGTCGCCGTCGGCTTCGCCTCCGGCCACGCCGTCGACCCCGCCGGCCACCATGCCGTCGACGCCTCCGGCCGAGAGCGGTAGCTCGTCGCCTAGCTCGACTCCGGGCGGCAGCCAGCTCCCGAAGAGCGCGCCCGGTTCTCCCAGCCGATAGCTCGTAGCGCCTCGCGACGGCGCAGGGCCGTCGCGAGGCGTGCTCTCATCGCCGTCTGCATCCTAGGTAAGAATTTCCCTCCGCATGCTCGGCAAAGAGCCGCAGTGTGCTCCGGTAAAGACCCGCAGTGTGCTCCGGAAAAGACCCGCGGTCGAATCAGGGAATCACTTCACACCTCGAACCAGGCGTGGTAAGAATTGGACGACGTAGGGAAACGCTGTAGCCCAGGCTCCGGTTGGTTCCCTAGAATCTTCTCCGAAGGAGATCGCGCTGCCAGTCCTGCGCCGAGCCGCGGCCATCGCCTGCTTGGTCGTCGTGCCTCTCGTCGTGGCCACCGCCGATTGCAGCAGCAGTCGGATCGTGTTGCCACTGTCCCTCGATTCCCTCGAGCTCGCCGACCCGTCCGACGCTCACGCGCTCGACACGACCCAGGCGGCGGTTCGCGGTATCGCCGCCATCATCGCCAGGACGTTCAGCCTTCCGGTTCCGCGTCAGGTGACGGTGTTCGTGTACGACGGACGTCGCGCCTTCGAGCAGGGACTGATCTACGATGCCCGCGTCTCTCCGGTGCTGGCAGCAAAGCTGAGCGACTTCGCGATCGGCGTCGGCGCGCAGGGGCAGGTGCTCCTGAACGCAGACGTCAGCGACTGGACCTCACGCGAGCGGCTGCGCCTCATCGCTCACGAGCTCACGCACGTGTCGCAGATCGAGCTCGCCGGCGGCGAGGGCCGCGGCGAGCAGTGGCTCGCCGAGGGCATGGCGGAGTGGATCGCCTTCGCGACGCTGGAGCGACTCGGGCTCGACTCGGTGAATAGACGGCGCCAGAGCGCGACCTCCGGCGTCCGGCATCACGCGACTCTGCTCCGGGGGGGCCTGGACCTCGAGGCGCACGGAACGCCTCGCGCCTTCACCGCATGGCACCTGCGCGAGGGCACGCGGGCGACCTACCAGCTCACGTTCCTGCTGGCCGACTTTCTGATCACGCGCAAGGGCCTCGACCGCATGAAGGCGTACTTCACCTCGTTCCGGGGATCGCTGGATCGTCAGGTGAATTTTCAGCGCGCGTTCGGTGGAACGATCGCGGCCTTCGAAACCGACGTGCTCGCCGCCCTGAGCGCCACGACGGACCCCACCCTGGCAGGCGCACCCACCGTCACGGCGCCGCCTCCGCGCTCCGAACCCTCCGCTCCCTGATACGGCCGCGCGTCCGCGCGGCGACGCTCTTCAGGACGGCGTCGAATCCGGCGGCGTTTGGCCCGTTCGTCCCGGATCGTCGTCGGCCCGGCCGTGCAGCTTGCGGTAGAGCGAGGCCAGGCTGATTCCCAGCAGTCGAGCGGCCTGGCGCTTGTCGGACTGCGTGGCCAGGACGTCCAGCAAATGCTGGCGCTCGAACCGCCGGACGGCCCCACGCAAGTTCTGCGGAGGCGCGCCGTGGGACGCCGCCGGATCGGCCGAGAGGTCGCGAAGAGAGACCAGCTCACCTCCGCCGAGCACTATGGCCCGCTCGAGCACATGCTCGAGCTCGCGCACGTTGCCCTTCCATGGCCGCCCGATGAGTGTCCAGAGCGCCTCGCGCTCGACGCCGAGGCAGCGGGTGCCGAGCTTGGTGTTGAGCCGCTCGACCAGGTGATCGACGAGGAGCGGGATGTCCCCGCGGCGCTCGCGGAGCGGCGGCACCTCCAGGTGCACGACGTTGAGCCGGTAGAAGAGATCTTCGCGGAAGCGACCCGCCTCGACTTCGCGCGCGAGATCGCGGTTCGTGCTGGCGATGATCCGAGTATCCACCTGCACCGGCCGGGTGCCACCCACCGGCAGGACGTGCGTGTCCTCGATGACCCGGAGCAGCTTGACCTGCAACGGCAATGGCAGCTCGCCGATTTCGTCGAGGAAGAGCGAGCCGCGGGTCGCCGCGACGAAGAGCCCGGGATTGGCCTGCACCGCCGTCGTGAACGCGCCCCGCACGTGCCCGAAGAGCTGGCTCTCGAGCAACGCCTCCGGGATCGCGCCGCAGTTGATCGCCACGAAGGCGTAGTCGTGCCGCGCGCTCGCGTCGTGGATGGCGTGCGCGACCAGCTCCTTGCCGACGCCGCTCTCACCGGTGACCAGCACGTTGCTGGGCGCCCGCGCGGCCAGCGTGATCTGCTCGCGCACGGCGCGGATCGCGTCGCTCTCGCCGACGAGTGTGCCGCCGGCGGGTCTCTCCTGCAGCGCGCGGGGCACGAGCCGATCCTTCCAGATCGTCTCGCGGTACTGGAGCAGGCGCCGCACCCGCTGCTTGAGGTCCTCGATCTCGAAGGGCTTCTCGAGGAAGTCGCAGGCACCGCCCCGAAGCGCGCTGATCGCAGTCTCGAGCGCGGCGTACGCGGTCATCACGATGACCGACGCACGCGGGTTGAGCAGGCGCGACCGCTCGAGTACTTCGAGCCCGTCCACGCCGGGCATGACGATGTCGGTGAGAATTACGTCGAAGTCCTCCTGCTCGACGCGGGACAGTGCCTCTTCCCCGCTCCCAGCCGTCGCGACCTCGTACCCCTCGGCCGTGAGCGTGAAGGACAGAATCTCCTGGATCGCCTTTTCATCGTCCACGACAAGGATCGATGCGGTCATCCTCAGAACCTGCCTTCATTTCCAGAACCGACGCAGCCCTGGCGCTGCCGGGAACGTCCGACGCGGGCAATCCCGCTCTGCGAGGACCCGGGAACCATGCGTTCCCAGGCGTGAGAACGATACCTCGCCTGGCGGCGTTATACAAGAGTAAGTCGTGATCTCACCCCTGAGAAACGCTCGGGGTTTCCCTTCCAGAAGTCGCGAACTCGACCATGCTCCAACGACGGTCTCCCGGGAGAATATCTCTTCGTTTTCACGATGTTCAGATCGGCTCGTCTGTCTGGCATTGCCCTTGCGCCCTCTGCGGGCTTGCACGGGAATTGTGCCGTGCACTTCGCCAGGTCCACGCAGGAGCAAGGAGCAGAAATGAGCAAGGTGAAATTGCGACTTCTGGTGCTCGCGGCCACGTTGCTACTGCTCGGATTGTCCGAGGGCCTGCACTCGAGGACCAGCATGGGAATCAGTCCCGGCTACAAGGATCCGGGCGTGCGCACAGGAGACGCGGGCGCCGGCGGGTCGCTCCCCGGCCTGACGCCCAAGGAGGAGATGTTTTTCCAGGCCGGCCTCGTGGAATTCGAAGAGGCCGAAGGCGTGGGTGACGGTCTCGGCCCGCGTTTCAACCTCGACAGCTGCGGCGGTTGCCACATCCAGCCGGCCACCGGCGGCACCTCACCAGCGATGAACCCGCAGGTCGCCGTCGCCAGCGCCTTCGGCGCCAAGAACAAGGTGCCGTCGTTCATCAAGCTCGAGGGACCGATCCGTGAAGCGCGGTTCCAGTACAAATTCGACGGCAGCCGGGACGGTGGCGTCCACTCGCTCTTCGTCATCAGCGGCCGCGTCGACGATAGCGGCAACGCCGCCGGCTGCACCGCGGTCCAGGAGGACTTCGAGAAGCAGGTGGCGTTCAACAACATCATCTTCCGCATCCCCACTCCCACGTTCGGGGTCGGGCTCATCGAGCAGATTCCGGATCAGACCATCATCAACAATATGAATACCAACGCGTCGACGAAGCTGTTGTTCGGGATCTTCGGCCGCCCGAACCGGAGCGGGAATGACGGCACGATCACCCGATTCGGCTGGAAGGCCCAGAACAAGTCGCTCCAGATCTTCTCGGGTGAGGCGTACAACGTGGAGATGGGCATCACGAACGAGGAGTTCCAGCAGGAGCGCGACGAGAACTCGACCTGTCAGTTCGCGACGGTGCCGAACACCGTGGTACCGACGGAAGTCCCACCGGGCTCACCGGACGCCGACTTCTCCAGCGCCGTCACGAAGTTTTCCTTCTTCATGCGGTTCCTGGCCCCGCCCATGCCGTCGACGACCGACCCGGGTGGCCCGGACTCGATCAGCAGGGGCCGGCAGATCTTCGCGAACGTCGGGTGCGCGCTCTGCCACACGCCGAAGCTCAAGACCGGCCCACTCGCCACGGTCGGTGCTCTCCGGGACCAGGACGTCAACCTCTTCTCGGACTTGCTGGTCCACAATATGGGGCCGGGGCTGGCCGACGACATCGTCCAAGGGGTTGCGCGGGGCGACGAGTTCCGGACCGCGCCGCTCTGGGGCCTCGGCAAGCGAATCTTCTTCCTGCACGATGGCCGCACGAATGACCTGGTGCAGGCCATCCTCGCCCATAGCAGCGGCGGCAACTTCCAGTTCGGGCCGTCGGAGGCGAACGCGGTGATCGGCAGGTTCAAGAGTCTCGGCGACACCGACAAGCAGCATCTGCTGAACTTCCTGCGCTCGCTCTAGTCGCCGAGCCGGCCGGGGCGCGCCGAAGCGCGCCCCCTTCGTTTTTAGCCGTGCCTCGGCCCGCGGGGTCCCGCCCCGCGACGGCTTGCGGCGCGGACATCACGCCATCGTCAGTCCGCGTCGCGCCAGCTCGCCCTCGAGATTCAGCTCGCTGGTCCGGGCCGGCACGCCGTCGGGCACCGTCCAGAAGATCTCGAACTCGAGCCCATCCGGATCCTTGGCGTACAGCGAGAGGCTGACGCCGTGGTCGGAAGAACCGACGAGCGCGCGGGCTTCGATCAAGCGTTTCCGGGCACGGGCCAGGTCGGGCAGCTCGTCGACCTCCCACGCCGCGTGGTACATGCGCGCCACGCGCTCGTCGGGGCGCGCGACGCCGGCTTGCTCGAAGAGGCCGAGGTGGTGGTCGTCGGCGCTGCCGGGGATCTTCAGGAAGGCCGCGTTCGGATATCGCTTCGTCACCTCGAAGCCCACGACGTCGCAGTAGAAGCGCACGCTGCGCTCGACGTCGGAGACCCAGAGCACCAGGTGCTGCAGCCGCTTGAGTCCCGTCCCCCGCGCGGTCGCGCTCACCGGGACGCCTCCGGATATTCGACGCTCACGATGATGGCGGCGCACGCGATGAGGGTGTCGGAGCCGGCGCGCAGACCGCCGCTGACGGCGCGCACGGTGACCTCGCCGTGCGGCAGCTCGCGTCGGACCACGTCGACCTTGACCGAGTCCGGGTCGGGGACACCGATGGTCACGTCGACCAGCATCTTGCCGCCGCGCTCGCGGACCTCCTGGAACAACGGCAGGCTCGAATGCCGGATGGCGTCCGAGACGGCGCGGCAGGCCGCCTTGGTGGCATCCCGCCCGTGCACGTCGACACCCATCCCAAACTCCAGCACGCTCGGCTTAGCGGTCACGCTCCACCTCCGTGGGCAGTTCAGCTCGTCGGCAGCTAGTCACTCGTTCCGGTCCGCGTCGCGTCGACGAACTGCTCGGTCGCGTCGTCGATGGCGCGGCCGTCGCGACCACGCGGTTGAAGCACATAGAGCCCGCGCGGGTCCACCGTCGCGCGTGCCGGCGGCGGCAGCCGCATCTCGTAGGCGACCGGCCGCTGATGATCGGCCAGCAGCAGCGTCGGATCGAACACCTTGTTGAACTTCCAGAGGCTCCGGAAGAAATTCGTCTGCCCACGCATCAGGTGACCCGCCACGATCGACGCCATCTCTCGCAGAGCCTTCCAGCCGAGATGCTTCATGGCGAGGACGCGCTGCGTGCGCACGAGCTCCTCGTAGAACTCGGCCAGGGGCAGCCGGGTGGGCAGCACCGCGTGCTGGATGTCGTAGAGGCGATAGTCCCGCGTCTGGACGCGGCGCGCCTCCGTGTGCCAGGTTTCCGTGCCCGGGTAGGGTGTGTTGACGGAGATGTTGACGATCTCGGGGATCTCCAAACACCACTGGCGGATCACCTCGAACCGCTCGTGGTCCCACTCCGGGTCGGCGATCAGGTTGATGGCCACGTTGATACCGAGGGAGCGGGCGAACTCGAGGGCCTCGAAGGCACGGCCGAGCGAGATCCGCTTGCGATACTTGCGCAGCCCCTCCTCGTCGATGGCCTCGAGCCCGAGGAACATGTAGCTCAGGCCCAGGCGGGTCCAGAGCTTGAAGACCTCCTTGTTGCGGAGCAGGACGTCGCCGCGCGTCTCGAGATAGTACTGCTTGCGGATCCCGCGCCGCGCGACCGCCTCGCCGATCGCGAATCCGTGCTGGGCCTGCACGAATGCCACGTCGTCGACGATGAAGACGCCGGGCTCCCGGACCCGCGCCAGGTCTTCCACCGCGCGCTCCGGGCTGACGATCCGATAGCTCCGGCCGTAGAAGGTCCACGCGCTGCAAAACGAGCAGTCCCACGGGCAGCCGCGGGCGAACTCGATCGACGCGCATGGCTCGAGCATGCCGAGGAAGTAGCGGCGGCGATGGCTCAATAGGTCGCGGGCCGGGACGAGATCGTCGAGGCTCTCCACCAGCTGCGGCGGCGGGCCCTCGCCGTCGAGGGCGACGACGCCGGCCACCCGTGTGATCGCCCGCCGATCGTGCTCGACGGCGTCGAGGAGCGGCGGTATCGACGCCTCCCCTTCGCCTCTGACGACACAATCGATCGCGCCGCGCGCATGCTCGAGCAGGTCGCGCGCGACGAAGGACGCGCTGTGGCCTCCCACGAGCACGAAGGTCTCCGACCGCCGGGCCCGCGTCAGTTTGGCCAGATCGACGATCTCGGGGACATTCGCCAGGTAGTTACACGAGAACGCCACCACGTCCGGCCGCCAGCGGTCGACTAGCGCGAAGTAATCCTCATGCGACGCGACCTGCAGGTCGAGCAGGCGCACGTCGTGCCCCGCACGACGGACCGCGGCAGCGACCAGCTCCAGCCCCAGCGGCTCGAGGCGAAGGAAGATCTTCGTGTACAGCAGCGGGCCCGGGTGGACGGCCAGGAATCGCATCGTTTGACGCCTCCAGTACGTCAATTGTCCACCCTTGCGCCACTGGGGCCGACCGAATCGGCCGGCGGTCTGCGCGCCCGGCTAGCCGCGCACGGCCCCGGGCCGGCCGTCCTCGACGACGAAGGAGGCCAGCGTGTCGGCTTCGGCACGCGGACGTGCGACGCCGCGGACCGTCCTCAGGTCGGCGCGCAGCCGAGCGGGCGTGATCTCCATGCGCAGATAACCCCGCCGCGCACCGTTGGCGAGCTTGATGTGCGGGTTGTCGGCCAGAAGCGCGTCGACTTCCTCCTGCCGCCGCCTGAATTGCGAGGTGATGGAGGTACCGACGAACTCGGTGCCGACCACCGGCGAGCGTGGATCGTCGAAGTCTGCTTTCAGATCAGTGACCCAGAACGAGTGCACGTCGCCGCCGACCACGATGGGGTTGGCGGGCTTGCGCCGGCCGAGATAGTCGAGGAGGCGGCGACGCGCCGCCGGATAACCGTCCCATCCGTCGGTCCAGAACAGTTGCCCCGGGCCGGGCTTCCGGTCGAGCTGGGCCATCAACGTCTGCTGGGCGAGCACATTCCACCGCGCGGGCGAACGGTCGAGGCCCGCCTGGAGCCAGCTCTCCTGAGCGCCCCCGAGCATCGTCAGGCGCGGATCGAGCCGCTCGGGGCAGTCTTCGACGACGTTGGCGCCGCCCCGACCCGGCGCCGCGCACGGCTGAGGCGAGCGATATTGCCGGTCGTCGAGCAGATGGATCTGCGCGAGCCGACCGAAGCTCACGCGCGTGAAGATGCGCATGTGCGGCCCGAACGGCACCATCTGGCGACGCAACGGCATGTGCTCGTAGTAGGCCTTGTAGGCCGCGGCGCGGCGTTGCAGGAACCACTCCGGCGCGTGCAGGTCCTCGGAGCGATCGTTGGCGTAGTCGTTCTGGACCTCGTGGTCGTCCCAGGTCAGCACCCATGGGTAGGCCGCGTGCGCGGCCTGCAGATCGGGATCGCCCTTGTAGAGCGCGTGGCGGATCCGGTAGTCGTCGAGCGTGTGCGGCTCGGGCGCCCCGTGCGTGCGCACGTGGTCGCGCCCCCACGAGGACTCGTAGATGTAGTCGCCGACGTGGATGACCATGTCGAGGTCGTCCGCCAGCATGTGGCGATACGCGGTGAAAAAGCCCTGCTCGTACTGCTGGCAGGAGGCGACCGCGACGCGCAGGCGATCGACACCGCCATCCGCGGCCGGCGTGGTGCGCGTTCGGCCGATGGCGCTCACCTCACCGCCGGCGCGGAAGCGATACCAGTACCACCGGCCGGCGTCGAGCCCATCGACCTCGACGTGCACGGCGTGCGCGAACGACGGCTCCGCGCTGGCGGTGCCGCGCTGGACGATCTGGCCCATGCGCTCGTCGCTCGCCACCTCCCACTCGACCGCCACGACCTCGGGAGGCATGCCGCCACCCGGCACGAGCGGCGCCGGCGCCAGACGGGTCCAGAGCGCGACGCCCGTGGGCGTGGGATAGCCCGACGCGACGCCCAGTGTGAACGGGTGAGCCGAGAGCTTCGGTTGGGCCGAGACGCGGCCGACACCGAGCGGAGCGAGCTGCGACGTGCCGAGGGCGAGCGCGCTCACGAGGAACCGCCGGCGACTCAGGCGAGGGTGAGCTTCCAGCCGGGGCGCGGCTACCTTCGAGAGCATCACCGCGAAGGATAGACGGCGGGGGCGTCGGAGGACAAGCGCGACGTGAGACGCGGCGCGGAAGCGCCGGGGCGCCCGGATCGGACACCCCGGCCCGAGAGAATCAGCTTCGGACGTAGACCGTTTTCATCGCGCGGTCGCCGCTAGGCGTTTGCATCGTGGTGTCGATCGTGAGCAGTCGACCGTCAGGCGACACGGACCAGGTCGAGTGCTGGGACATCGTGCGCTCGCCCTGATCGCTCTTGCGGGTCTGCATCACCGTCACGACCAGGCGATCGCCCTCGAAGGCGGCGCGGGTCACGACGTTGCCGCCGCGATAGCCGCGGTGGGTCTGGTCGCTGCCGTCGGCGACGTAGGTATCGGTCATCGAGCGCTCCCGCGTCCCCATCGTCATGGTCCGCGTGACCTTTACCGCGTTGCCCTGCTGCTCGACCCGCAGCTTCACTTCGGGCGGCGGAGCCTGGGCGTCGGGGCTGGGCTTGTTCTGACCCTCGTGCGACGGCAACTGGCTCTGGGCGCGGTCGAGCACCCACGTGCCGGACAGCTGAGGCTGGGCCGGCGCCGTCGCCACGCCGACCGCCAGCAGCAGCGCCGCCACCGTCCCGATCATCACTTGAGCGTGCTTCATAGCGTCCTCCTTTGCACGATCTGTCCCGTAGGACGGCCTAATCTCCGGCCACGTTTACGATCGCTCGGCGGTATTGTGGTCGGCGCCGTGAGCGGCCGATCGCTCGCCGGAGCAGCCGGTCTCTACCGAGGGCAACGGGAGGGCGCGCATGGACGCGTGGACAGGCGGACGGGCCGTCGTGGAGCTCCTGAAGGCAGAAGGGGTCCGCCACATTTTCGGAATCGTCGGCTCGACCTTTCTGGACGTGCTGGATACGCTCTAACATCGGCAATCCGCGCTACGACCAGTTCGCCCGCCTCTTCGGCGCGGCGGGCTACTACGTCGACCACCCCGACCAGGTCGGCGATGCGATCAAGGCCGCGATCGCCGCCGACAAGCCTGCGATCGTCGAGATCCCGATCGATCCCAACGAATTCCCGACTCCCGTCGCGGCGGTCCGCAAGATCTCGTGAGCCGTGGCTTGGGGTCCGTCAAGGCCCCGAGCACGACACGCGAGGTCGAGGAGCGCCACGGCTTACGCCGGGGCGCTTCCGCGAGCGCCGGGGGGTATGGGGGGTCCTTCAAGGCCCCCCATACCGACTGATATGCAGGTGGACGCCGTGGCTCGAGGCGGGCTCGACGGTGACCTCGCCCGTGCCCCGCAGCAGTATCGTTCCGGCGCGGTCGAAGGCCGCGGTAAGCGCGGCGAAATCCTCGGCCACCATCGAGAGCGCGACCATTCCCTCCGTGCCCCCGACCTCTTCGGTCGGCACGACCAGGAGCGCGCCGCGCCCGACCGCCAGCATCGCGCGCGGGCCGCCGTTCATCGCGATCTCCTCGAGGCCGAAGAGCGACTGAAACATCGCGCTGACCCGCTTGACGTCGAGCGCGCCGATCACGAGGCGCTTGAGCCGTAGCGGTGCCGCCGGCTCCGCCGCCGGCGCGGACGGCGTGGCGAGCTCGACGAGCACGCCGCAGCTCGCCCGCGGATGTACGAACGCGATCCGGCCGGCGAGCCCGGACCGCGGTGTCGCGTCGAGGAGCTCGACCTGTCGCTCCCTCAGCGCGGTCAGCGTCTTGGCGATGTCCGGGGTGTCGAAGCACAGATGATGGAGCCCCTCCCCGCGCTTGGCCAGGAAGCGTCCGACGCCCGACGTGTCGTCGAGCGGCTCGATCAGCTCGACTTCGCTCTCGCCGGCCGCGAGCAGCGCGGCGCGTACTCGCTGGTCGGGCAGCGTCGCCTCCTTGACCAGCGGCAGCCCCAGGGTGTCGCGGTAGAAGCGATATGCGTCCTCGAGACGCTTCACGATGATGCCAACGTGGTGAATCCGTCGCATCACGCCCAATCCCTCCTCAACGGATGAACGGCGCGCCTCTCTTGGCGGAGGCGTCGCGGATCCGCACCCGGTGATTGGCGAGGAGCGTGGGCGGTAGGCGGCGCAGCGAGAAGTAGTCGAGCGCGAGCGTCTCGTCGCACGTCGTGAGCTCGCCGCCGCGCACCGCGCATTCGAAGCACAAGGTGACGGAGTGCCAGACGTGTCCGTCGGGATAGCGCACGACCTGGAACGCCGGTTCCGAGTACACGCCCACCATCCGGCGCACGGCGATCGTCAGCCCGGTCTCTTCGCGAACCTCCCGCTCGATGGCGTCACGCACCGACTCGCCGATGTCGACCGAGCCACCGGGCAGCCCCCACTGCTCGCCATCGGAGCGTTGCTGGAGCAGAAGTCGACCGCGGCGGTCGAAGATGACGGCAGAGACAGAGGGTCGGATTCCGAGAGCGCGTGCGGCGTCACGCTCGAGCGTGATCACCCGTTCACCCTACCCGACGCTCACGCCCTTCGCAATGTTTTGCATCAGCCACCCGCCGCGCTGAACAGGCGCTGGAACTGCTTCCACGCGATCGGCGACGTCGCGCCCACCTTCGCGTTCTCGTCGACGTGCGCGCTCGTCTTCATGCCGACCAGCGCCGAGCCGACGCCCGGCGTCGAGCGCGCGAACTGAAGGGCCCGCTGCGCATCGGTCTCCAGCCCCGGCAGGAACTTGGCGAGCATCGGCGGCAGGCCGCGGCTCAGCTGGCCTTGATAGATCGAGGCGGAGGCCATCACGTACACGTCGAGCTGGCGGGCCGCTTCGAGCACGGGGACCATGCCCTTGTCCACGCGCTGGTTGGCGCGCGTGAACGCCTCGGTCATCGCGAGGTTGTACGGAAGCTGGATCACCTTGAAGTGGTGGTTCGGGCCGCCCACGTCGCGCGCCGCCGCCACCAGCTCCGCCAGCGAGAGATACCCGGGCGCGCCCGGGTCCTCGCGGTACCCGCTCCACGTCGCGGTGCCGTAGCGCCCGATGAGGCCGCCCGCCACCGCCTCCTCCAGCGCCGCGAATGCCGCGCGGATGCGCGCCATGAACTCGTCGCGCTTGACCTCGCCGAGCTGTGTCTCGGGGTTGTGGATGTAGTACACGTCGAGCGTGGCGAGCCCGAGGTTCACGCGACTACGGTCGATCTGGTCGCGCAGATACCGCGGGGTCATGCAGTGCGCGCCGCCCACCACCTCCCCCGGCTTGACGATGCCCGACTCGAGGTACGTCGCCGTGAAGTACGCCCGGGCATCTCGGGGCACGGCGCCGTCGAACGGGATGAAGCCACCCTTGGTGGCCACGAGGACCTCGTCACGCTCCACGACACCCTTGGCGATCGCGGTGGCGAGCGCCGTTCTGATGGCGCGCTCGCTGCGCTGGTGCCGGTAGTTCACGGCGGTGTCGAGGACGTTCACGCCCAGCTCCAGCGCGCGTACGATCGCGTCCTGATAGAGGACGTCGGTCGCGCCGTCGTCGGCGCCGAGATAGGTGCCGAGGCCCAGCGTCGAGAGCTGCGGGCCTTCGTCCAGCTGCCGGAAGTGTCCAGCGGTCAGCCGTGCGGCGAGTCGCTCGGCGTACCGCAGCGTCCCCTTGGCCGTCGCCTTGCCGGTGATCATCTTCGTCGTCATGGCATTTCCATCTCGGCGCGCCTCCGGCGCGACATGCCCGCGCGCCTCCGCCGCGACACGTCCGCGCGCCTACGGCGCGACACGGAAGGAGAAGCTCCCGCTCACCACGTGGCCGTCCGTGGAGAGCACGCGCCACTCGACGCGCCAGGCGCCCGCCGGCAGCACATCCACCGTCGCGGTCAGCCAGTCCGCCGACCCGTCGGCGACCCGCACCGTGGCGGGGCGCGCCGCGCCGTGCTCGTCACGTAGACGGATCGTCGAAAGCTTCTTCTCGATGCGGTTGTTGAAGCGCAGCGACAACTCGGCTGGCGAGGCGGTGACCACCGAGCCGGCGCCGGGTGACGATTCGAGCAGGAGTGAATGCGCGGGGGCGCTGCCCGCGACCGCCAGCACGAGGGCGCCCGTGAGGATCGCCCACCGAGCCGCCATCAGCGCCAGTCGTCGAGCACCAAGTCCGCGGGGTTCTCGTAGTCCTCCTGCTTGCCCCGCTGCATCCGGATCATGGTGAAGTCGACCTGATAACCGCATTGGAGGAGGGTGTCGTAGGCAACCCAGTATCGAGAATACACGGGCAGGATCACGCGCTGGACGCCGAGCTCCTGGCCCAATCCCTCGATCGCGGCGACGAACTGCTCGAGATTCTCCACCTTGCGCTGCGGCGGGTCGATCGCGAGGAACTTGATGTAGAGCGCGCCGGTCGGCGCCTCGCTGACGCCGGGCGTGTGGCAGATCGCGAACCCGATCAGATCGCGCCCCCGCTCGAGCAGCAGCGTGTCTCCGAGGGCCAGGCCGTCGACGATCTCGATCTCCTTCGACAGATCCATGCCGCGGCAGATCGCGTTGGTGATCCGGTGGATGCGCGCGAGGGTGGCCTTCTTCTTCGCCTCCTCGAGCGTGGAGAAGCGCCGCATCGTCGGCGGCGTCTTGGCGGGCTTCGGCGCCGTCGCCGCCCGGGCCGGCCCGCGGTCGATCGCGCGGCTCATGATCGCGCCCAGGTTCTTCGGACGGTATCCGAACTTGTGGTAGAGGTACAGGTGCTTGGGGCTCGTCGGGTACGTGACGCAGCCGTGCAGCGTCGCCTTGTTCTCGTCGAAGAACTCCTGCGCCGCGCGGATGAGCTGCTGGCCGATCGTCTGGTTGTGATAGTTCGTCAGGACCGCGACCGGGCCCAGCACGCCGACGGTACCCCACGTCACCGCGAGGGCCGCCCCCACGATCTTGGAGTTGTCTTCCTCGGCGACGAAGCACCCCCACGGCTCCATGAGCCAGCGGTGGTGAACATACTGCGCGCCGCCGAACGCCTGGCGCGGCCGGGTGCCGAGCTGACGCTCGAGGAAGTCGCCGAAGGTCTGCTCCATCACGTCGCGGACCTTCGAGAGGTCGCCCTTCCGCACCCGACGGATCTGGACCTTGGGCAGCCGGCCCTGGGGCTCGAGCCCCGCGCGATCGACCGTGGCTCTCACTTCGTGAGGCCTGCGAGGTCTTCCAGCAGAGTGATCACTCCCGAGTGATCGAGTCCGCCGCGGCCCTTGACGCGGAGCGCGTTGAACAGCTCCTGCACCACCGCCGTCGCGGGCAACGGCACGCCGAGGGCGCGCGCCGATTCCATGATGAGTCCAAGATCCTTGAAGTGCAGATCGATCTTGAAGCCGGGGTTGTAGGTACCGGCCAGATAGTTGGGCTTCTTCTGGTCGAGACACTTGGAGCCCGCGAGCCCGCCCGCCAGCGCGGTGAGCGTCAGGTCGCGGTCCAGCCCCGCCTTCTTCGCGAGCGTGAGCGCCTCGGCGAGCGCGGTCAGGTTGACGGCCACGATGATCTGGTTGGCGAGCTTGGTGAAGCCGCCGAACCCGAGCGGGCCGAGGTGAGTGATCGTCTTGCCCATTGCCTGGAAGATCGGCAGCACCGCATCGAAGACGCTCTTGTCGCCGCCGACCATGATCGAGAGCGCTCCGTCGATCGCCCCCCGCTCACCGCCGGACACCGGGGCGTCGAGCATCTTCACGGACTTCGCCGCCAGGGCCTGGCCGACCTTTTGCGAAAGGATCGGCGAGATCGTCGACATGTCGACGAAGATGAGGCCGGGCCGGGCGCCCTCGATGATGCCGTCGCGACCGAGCGCGACCAGCTCGACGTCCGGCGAATTGGGAAGCATCGTGATCAGCACGTCGGATTGTGCGGCGACGTCTCGAGCCGACGTGCCCGCCTTGGCGCCAGCGTCGACGATCTCCTCCACGGGTCCGCGACTGCGACTGTGGACGACGAGGGAGTAGCCGGCCTTGAGGAGATTTCTGGCCATCGGGCGTCCCATGATTCCAAGGCCAATGAATCCAACAACTTGTGCCATAGGGCCCCCGTGGCGAGCAAAAGTGAGCGACAACAAATAACACGAGCGGGTGGACAGGGTCAAGCCACCCGCGCTCGGCCAGCGGCTCAGTGGGGGTATCCGGGGCCGCTCCGCCGGTGCCTCGATCCCTACGCTTTATTGCCCCAGAGGCTCTTGGAAAGCCAGTCCAGCCCGAGGTCCTTCAGCGTCTTGGGCAGGGGCTTGCCGGTCTTGCGGTCGAATCCGACCTCGGAGTACCAGGTATCGAGCATTTTCTCCCACTGGGCCCGGATGGCCTGGCCCTTGGCCGGCCCGTCCACCGGCGTGGAGCCGTAGCGCGTCGACGGATACTCCATCGCGCCCGTGTGACCGCAGCGGAGCGCGGTGGCGCGATTGATGACGGCGGTGCGCTTCCCGAACCGAAGCGCCTCGTCGACCGTGAAGGCCCAGCCCGTCGCCGCCGACAGCGCGCGACAAACGTGCTCGAGCCGGGTCCGTGACGTGAAGATGCAGATGCCGAGCGAGTCCTCGAAGCTCCGACGCCCGCGCAGCCCGGCAACGTACTTGGCCACCTGCTCGCCGTCGAAGGGATTGATTCGCGCGGGCTGGCCGATCTCGGTCGGGTGGACGGGGTTGCCGGTTTCCATCGTCGCCGTGGAGGACGTGCAGGTGTCGAGCATCTCCTCCCAACGAGAGCGGTGATCGTGGCCGCGCGGCGTGGCGCCCTTCTCGATGTAGATCGCGCACTCCTTGGCCGGCCCGCCGAGCTTCTCAGCGGCGCGCTTGACGCCCTCGGCCAAGACGTTCCCGAAGCCTTCGCGACGGCTGACCATCTGGAGCAAACGGTGCGCGCCCTTGACGTCGCCCCACTTGAGCTCGAAGCCGAGCTGCTCACGGGTGATGTAGCCCTTCTCCTGGCACTCCATGACCCAGCCGCACAGCCAGCCCCATTCGTTGACATCGACACAGGCCCGATCGCACTCGGTGTTGAGCCACGCGACGCTGTCGCGGTCGGCCGCCCCGATCGCCCAGCCGCACCCGGACCAGCCTTCGTACTCCGGCTCGTCGACGATCTTGCCCTTCTGATCGCCGTGGCGGATGACGGACATGTGGCAGTGGTGCATGCCACACGCGTTGCACTGGTGGCCGCGGTGGTCGAAGTTCTCGCGGAGCTTCGGCGCCTCCCACACGCTCAGGTCGGCGCCGGCCACGTTCGACGTCAGGTTGGTCGTATAGTTCTTGATCGGCAGCGCGCCCATCTTCGAGAGGTTCACCACGCCCGGCAGCGTCCCGTACTCGTACAGCGAGCGCGCGGAGGCGTCAGTGCGCAGATCGTGGGCGATCTCGTCGGCGGCCTGCACCACGCCGCGCGGATCGGCGGCGCGCAGCGACTTCGTCCCCTTCACGATCGCGACCGCCTTGAGCCGCTTCTTGCCCATGACGGCGCCGCAGCCGTTCTTGGACGCGACATGGCCGTAGTCGCCCTGGATAGCGGCGAAGCGCACGAGGTTCTCGCCGGCGGGACCGATCGAGTAGACCGAGAGCTGGTGGCCCGCGAGCCCCGTTTCCTTGTAGAGCGCTCCCTGCGTCTCCCACGTGTCGAGACCGACCAGCGAGCGCGCGTCGCGCAGCTCCACGACATCGTCGTTGATGTACAGATAGAGCCAGTCCTTGGATTGGCCCTGGACGATGATCGCGTCGTATCCGCAGTACTTCAGATTGGTACCGAAGAAGCCGTTGGCCTGCGTCGAGGTGGGGCCGTTGGTCCCGGCGCCGATCGTGCACACGGTGAGACCGCCCGTGCCCCACACTGGCAGGCCGGCCAGCGGTCCCGTCGCCAGTACGAGCCGGTTGTCGGGATGGTCCCAGGAGACGTTGCCCTTGCCATCTCTGGTCGCGGTCTCGCGGTAGAGGATCATCGCGCCGAGGCCGACGCCCCCGATGAGCTCCCGCATCGTCTCGGGACTCCACGGCTCGGCGCGGCAGGTGCGGCGCGTGAGATCCACGCGCAGGAGGTTGCCGGCGTAGCCGCCGGGGCGCGCGGTCGCCGCGGACTTCGTCGTGGGCTTCGCAGGTGCGGTCGAGGTCGCTGGAGTCATACGGCCACCGGGGTCTCCCCGGGCGCCTTCGATGGGCGCCCCAGCACGGTTTCGGGAAGCAGCGTGCTCGTGGTTTTCGCCGCGATGAACGCCGGCTTGACGTCGAACGGATTCTTCTTGAGGTACGCCTTCCAGCGCCCGAGGCTGACGCCGGACTGCACGAGGCCCTTGAGCATCCCCACGTCATTGACGGTCCAGATGTCGCTCGACCGCCCGAGGATGATCGCGCCGGTCAGCCGGTCGCCCCGCCAGAGCAGCTTGCGGTAGGCGGGCCGATCCGCCTTGACGCTGCTGGCCGCTTCGGCGCCGGTGTCGTCCCACGCGCCGAAGGAGGCCACGTCGAGGTGGCACACCTCCACGATGTTGATGATGAGGCTGCCGCGATACCGCACGTTCTTGCCGGCCATGTTGGCGCCGACGATGCGGCCATGCTCCTGCGCGGTGGGCTCGATCGCGTGCACCGCGGCCTTCTGCGAGATCAGGTCGCGGCCCTCGGCGACGTCGCCGGCGGCGTAGACGTTCGGGACGCTCGAACGCAGGTACTCGTCGACGACGATGCCCTGGTTGACCTTCACGGGAGAGCCCTTGAGCCACTCGAGATTTGTCTTGATCCCGGTGGCCATGATGACCACGTCGCACACCAGATCGCCGCCGGCCGCGAACTTGAGCCGCCTTCTGCCCTTCACGTCCTCGATGCGCGCGACCTTCGCGCCGGTGCGGACCGCGACGCCGTGCTCCTTGAGCCACGCCTGGACGAGCGCGGCGCCGGTGTCGTCGATCATGCGCGGCAAGATGCGGGGCGCGATCTCGACGATCGTCAGCTTGGCGCCGAGCGACAGGATCGAGTTCAGGATCGTGAACGCGATGAAGCCGGCGCCGACCATCACCACGTGGCTGCCCGGCTGGATCTGCGCGATCACGCCGCGGGCCTCGTCGAGCGTCCAGAACGAATGCACGCCTCGCCCGTCGGCGCCCGGCACCGGCGCGCGGACCGCCGACGAGCCGGTGGCGATCAGGCAGTCGTCGTAAGGGATCGTGGTGCCGTCGTCGAGGGTGCACGCGCTCGCGGACGTGTCGAGCGCCGTGACGCGCTTGCCGAGGTGCGCCGTCACGCCCCAGTCGGCGAGCACCTTGCCCGTCGCGGTGAAGACATGCGACTCGGCGATCGACCGATCGAGGTAGTACGGCAGGACCATCCGCGAGTACGGCCGCTCGGCACTCACCAGCGTGATCGACGAGCGCTCGGACTCCTCTTCGCGGATCGTCCGGATGGCGTTCATGCCGGCGGTGCCCCCGCCGATGACCAGGTGTCGGGCGGCCATCACCGGGCCTCCGCCAGGACGCGCGCCGTCCGCTCGACGGCGAAGTCACCCAGCCAGTCGGCGGTGGCGACGTCCTCGTAGGTGATCGCCGCGGTCGGGCACGCCTCGGCGCACGCCGGGGCGCCGCCGCAGAGATTGCACTTGAAGGCCTTGCGCGTCGCCGGATCGTAGAACATCGTCCCGTAAGGACAGGCGATCGTGCAGAGCTTGCAGCCGACGCACTTGTCGTCGAGGACGTCCTTGGCGCCGACCGCGTTGATGGTGATCGCGCCCACCGGGCAAGCGGTCATGCACCATCCTTCCGCGCACTGCGGGCAGGTGTAGGGCGCATAGGAGGTGTGCCCCTCGAACGGCGAGACGCGGATCACCGACTTGGCGGGTTGGTACTCACCCGTCTGCATGTACGAGCAGGCGAGCTCGCAACGCAAGCAGCCCGTGCACTTTTCCGGATGGAGTTTGAGAACGCTCACCGTTTCTTCCTCTCGTCACGCTTTCGTGGAGTCGAGCCCTCGAGCTGGTCCAGTCCGGGCGGCCGCGGAGAACCTTGGTCCCATTCGGACAGCGTGCTCAGCATCACGGACGTCGCCACCGCCGCTCCTCTCGCGCGCGCCCGGCTCGGCGTCGCGGTGCGAGTATAGCAGCCGACATTTCCGATTTGAAGCGCGGGCAATCACACCGGCGCCTGCCCGCTCGATGGCTTCAGGAACACGTAGACGGATGAGAAGTCCTTGCGGCCCAGGCCGTGAGACGAGGCGAGCCTGAGCACCTGCTGCGCCGCCGGCGCCACCACGACCGGCACGCGCAGGTCGCGCGCCGCGTTCACCGCCAGCCCGAGATCCTTGGCCATCAGGTCGGTGGTGAAGCCCGGCGCGTAGTCGCGGCTCGAGGGCGCCTTCGCGACCAGACCACCCACCGGATGCATGTGCTCCATCACCCACGTGTTCCCGGACGACTTCGAGATCACGTCGGTCAGGATCTTCGGATCCACGCCGAACCCCTCCGCGATCCGGAACGCCTCGCTGACCGCGACCGCGGCGACGCCGGCGATCAGGTTGTTGCAGAGCTTCGCGACCTCGCCCGAGCCCACCGGCCCGACGTGGATGATGTTGGCGCCCATCGCCGCCAGCACCGGCCGCGCTTCATCGACGTCGCGCGGGTCCCCACCGACCATGATCGCCAGCGTGCCGTCTTCGGCGCGAGGCACGCCGCCCGACACGGGCGCGTCGATGAATCGCACGCCGCGCTTGCCGGCGGCGTCGGCCACCCGTCGCGAAACGCTCGGATCGATCGTGGACATGTCGATGCAGAGACGACCGGCGACGGCGCCCTCGAGGACGCCGCCCGAACCGAGGTACGCCGTCTCCACGTGTGAGGACGATGGAAGCATCGTGATCACGAGGTCGCCCTCGCGCGCCGCCGCCGACGACGACGACGCCCTGGCGGCGCCGAGCCTGGCGGCGGCGGTGAGCGCATCGTCCACCACGTCGTAGGCGACGACGCCGTGTCCCTTCTTCACGAGGTTCGCGAGCATCGGCCGGCCCATCGCGCCGGTCCCCACGAATGCGATCTTCATCGGCGAATCCCCTTTGTTCATCGCGGCGCCTCGGCCGGCGGGGCCCCAGCCCCGCGACGGCCTGCAGCGCGCACCGCCTTCGTCGTTGCGCCGCGTGCTCGATGTCGGCACGCGCGCGCTATGATCGCGACGTGCGCCGAGCCCGTCAAGCCCCCGCGAGCGCCGGCGGTCTCGCCCTCATCGCGCTCGCCGCGGTCTCGTGGGGGACGAGCGGCTCGGTGATGACGGTGCTGGCCGCGCGGGCGGCCGCGAGTCCCCTCCTGGTGGGCGTCGCCCGTCTCTGGGTCGCCGCCATTCTGTTGCTGCTCGCCGCGGCCGCGAGTCGCCAATCGCTCGCCGCGGCAACGGCGGGCGACCGCTGGCGCTGGCTCGCGATGGGCGCGTGCATGGCGGGCTACCAGGCCGCGTACTTCACGGCCGTGACGCTCAGTGGAATCACGACCACCGCGCTCGTTGCGATCTGCTCGGCGCCGCTCATCATCGCCGCCCTTGCGCCCTGGCTGCTCGGCGAGCGCCTCACGACGCGCGCGCGTCTCGCGCTCGGGCTGGGCGTGACGGGCACGGCGCTCCTCGTCTCGGCGCCGGCCACGGTGAGCGACGGATCCGCGCGATTCCTCGCGGGCGCGCTCCTCGCGCTCATCGCGGGCCTGGCGTACGCGCTCTTCGTGCTGACGGCCAAGGCCGGCCTGGCTCGGACCGCGCCGCTCCCGCTGACCGCGCTCACCTTCGCTGCCGGCGCTGTGCTCCTCACGCCGGCCCTGCTCTGGACAGACGCACCGGGGCGCCAGCTGGCCATCGGCTGGCCGTGGCTCCTCTATCTGGGCGGCGTCGCGACCGCTGGCGCCTACGGCGCCTACACGGTGGGACTGGGACGGGTGCCGGCGTCGATCGCGGGGATCGTGACACTGCTCGAGCCCTTGACCGCGACGATCCTCGGCGTGGCGCTCTTCGGCGAGAGGCTCGGCGCTCCCGCCGTCGTCGGCGCCGGGCTGCTCGTTGGCGCGCTCGGCCTGCTGCTCAGCGACGGCGAGGCGCGCTGAGCGCGAGGGTCACAGCGGCTGGATCGGCCGCGTGACCGCGCGACTGAACGTGCAGTTCGGCACGACCGCGGAGTGCTTGCCCGGTCCGCCCGCGACGATGACCATGACGTCCTCCGGCGACGGCACCTGCGGCAGGAGCGCGTCGTCGTCGGTGACCGCGTGCATCCAGCGCGGCCAGTCCTGAATGCCCCACATGCCGCCGAGCTTCAGCGTTCGAAGCGGCAGGCGCGCGTGCTCGAAGACGAATCGCTGAACGTCCGCCCGGCTGAAGCCGTCACCCGCGATCGTTCGCGCGTGCTCGGGGCCGAGCACGATCAGCAGCTGACTCTGCGAGAAATACCAGCCCACGTTCGATCCGAGTGAGACGGCGGTGTCGGCGACGGTCGCGAGGATCCCCGCGGCGGTCGTCGACACGTGATCGTTCACGTTGTGCGGCGGCTCGCCGCCGAACACGGTCACCGCGCGGTCGGCGTGGAGCGGTCCCCACGGCACGTCATCGCGCTCGGCGATGCAATACGAAAACTTCGCGGGACTCCCCTGGGTCGCCATGTCGTAACGGCCGGGCCAGGCGCCGCCGACGTTGAGCATGATCAACCGGATCGCGCGGCCGATCGTCGCGTTGGCGCGGAAGCCCGGGCCGAAGCAGCCGCTACCCGCGTGCACGCCAAGCTCGTGCGCGGCCGGGCCGTGCACGATCAGGAGCGGGGCGACCGGATGGGTCGTCGCCTGCACGCCGTAGAGGTTGAACGAGGGATCGAGCATCGCTTGCACCGCGGCCACGATCACGGGGAAGGACGACGGCT